>RCUO01000666.1_pt1 | contig 16097 bp, 13 predicted proteins | sample 2166161 | NCBI WGS metagenome assembly RCUO01 (sample SAMN09932617, study PRJNA488358) | compost metagenome | feature: garden; material: soil; isolation source: compost soil in cyclohexanecarbonitrile-enriched culture | place: Germany: Experimental Botanical Garden Goettingen | collected 2016-01-27 | reverse complement strand
AACATCGGCTTTGGGAATATCGTATCGGCCAACCGTATTATTTCCATTGTCAGCCCGGAATCTGCACCGATCAAGCGTATTATACAGGAAGCAAGAGACCGGCATATGCTGATCGACGCAACCTACGGCCGCCGGACGCGTGCTGTTATTATTACTGACAGTGACCATGTCATTCTGTCGGCTGTCCAGCCGGAGACTGTGGCACACCGCTTGTCCAGTAAAGATGACGATAACGACGAATAACAACAATTGGAGTGTACTATGTCAAAAGGATTGCTGATTATTTTATCCGGACCTTCCGGCGTTGGCAAAGGCACGGTCTGTACTGCACTGAGACCCAAAATGCCTGAGCTTGTCTATTCCGTATCTGCCACCACCCGGAGTCCGCGTGAAGGCGAAGAGAACGGAGTCAACTATTTTTTCAAGACCAGAGATGAGTTTGCAGCTATGATAGAAGCAGACCAGCTGCTGGAGCATGCAGAGTATGTAGGGAACTATTACGGAACTCCGCGTGATTTTGTGGACCGGACGCTGGAGAGCGGCAAGGATATCATCCTCGAGATTGAGGTGCAGGGAGCACTTAAGGTGAAGGAAAAGTTCCCTGAGGGAATCTTTGTGTTCCTGCTTCCGCCGTCGATGGATGAGCTTAAGGACCGTATCCGCGGACGCGGGACGGAGCATCCTGATGTAATCAGCCACCGCATGTCTGTAGCTGAAGATGAGATTGGGCTGATCCGGCACTATGACTATGCCGTAGTGAATGATGAGATCGACCTCGCCTGCAAGCGTATTGAGAGCATTATTATCGCCGAGCACTGCAAAGTAAGATAATATGCGCTACAAGTTTGGTTCGTTTTTACAGTAAATGAAGAAGAGGTGTCTTACGTGCTATATCCGTCTATTGATGAAATGATGAACAAGGTTGACAGCAAGTATTCGCTGGTTGTTGCTGCAGCCCGCCGGGCCAGATCGCTCCGTGAAGGCGGAAAAACAGATATTAAGGCTCCGAAATCACACAAGTATGTCGGTGTCGCGCTGGAAGAGATTTACGAAGACCGCATCATTGTAACCCGCGGCGAAGAGTAGTAAGCACGGCTTGCTATACCGGCAATATGAAACGGCTCCGCCATGTTTAACAGCGGCGCAGCCGTTTTTTTTCTTCGGATAGCCGGAATTGTGTTGTATAATGTCATATGTAGCCCGGACGGGGCTGTTCCTGACAACCGGAAGGTTGTTATTTTTTTAAAGCATAAGAATCTGTATGTACTACACTATAAATTATCCTTATATTTCCGCAGAAACGGATAGCGTCCTTTAAGGACGACGAAGCCGTCTCTACCTGACAACGAAACGGGTGCCAACCTTGACTGAAGGCGGCGCAGCCGTTTCTTCTTGCCGGTACAGGAGATTCAGACTATCATCCGGTTATTGATTATAATATCCGGTTCATTTGAGCCTGATGACAGGCTTGGAACAGGGGGGATTATGTTGAACAGCTTAACAGGCAAAACTATTATCCTTGGTGTTACAGGGGGCATTGCTGCCTACAAAGCAGCAGCCTTGACCAGCAAGCTGGCCCAAAAGGGGGCGGAGGTTCATGTTATTATGACAGCTTCGGCTAAGCAGTTTATAACCGAGCTGACTTTTCAGTCGCTGTCCAAGCAGCGGGTTTACAGTGACACCTTTCAGGAGCGTGACCCCGCTTCTATCTCTCATATTGATCTGGCCGGTTCAGCGGATCTGGTGCTGATTGCCCCGGCAACAGCCAATATTATCGCCAAAATGGCACACGGTCTGGCAGATGATATGCTGTCCACTACCCTGCTTGCGACGACTGCGCCTGTCATGGTTGCTCCGGCAATGAATGTCCACATGTACCAGCATCCGGCTGTGATCAGTAATATGAATACTCTTGCTTCACGCGGCGTGCAGTTTATTGAACCCGGTGAGGGGCTGCTGGCCTGCGGATATGTGGGCAAAGGCAGACTGGAAGAGCCTGAATCTATCGTCCGTGTGGTCGAGAATTACTTCAACATTCAGGCTGTTAAAGCTAAAGGTCCCCTAAGCGGCAAGAAAGTGATAGTTACGGCAGGCGGCACGGTCGAACGTATTGATCCGGTCCGGTACATTTCCAATGATTCTTCCGGGAAAATGGGTTTTGCCATCGCCCGGGCCGCCCGGGCGATGGGGGCTGAAGTTACCCTGATTGCCGCCCGGACGGATGAAGCGCCGCCGCAGGACCCGGACATCAGCTTGGTCCGGGTTGAGTCTGCCCAGTCAATGCTGGATGCGGTTGTCAGCCGCTGGAACAGCTGCGACATTCTTGTTAAAGCGGCAGCTGTAGCAGATTACCGTCCCAAGCACAGTGCAGAGGCAAAGATTAAAAAAAGCGGGGATACCATGACGCTTGAGCTGGTTAAGACAACCGACATCCTGGAGAGTCTGGGTAAAGTGAAGGACGGACAGTTCCTCATCGGCTTTGCCGCCGAAACAGGCAATGCTGAATTCTATGCCAAGGACAAGCTGGTCCGCAAAAATCTCGATTTGATCGTTGCTAATGATGTATCCAAGGACGGAGCCGGTTTCGGTACGGACACCAATATCGTATCCATCTATGATGCGGACGGGCTGGTGCTGGATATTCCGCTTAGCTCCAAGGATGAGGTTGCACGCCGGCTGCTGAGTCTTGCGGCTGAGCGGATATCGGGAGTCCCGTTATAATGGAAATAGCGAAGGTCATTGTCGATGTTCCTGTGCGCAGCACCGACCGGCCGTTCGATTATCTGATTCCTGACGCGCTTAAGCTGTGGATTGAAGTGGGCAGCCGGGTAGCTGTTCCCTTCGGCCACCGGACGGTTCAGGGCTTTGTAGTATCCCTGGAATCCGGCGAGACCGGAGCTGGCTCCAGACTCAAGCCTATCCAGGAAGTGCTGGATCTGCTGCCGCCTTTGTCGCCTGAGCTCGTTGAGCTTGGCGACTGGATGAGCCAGCGGTATGCCTGCAGGCGTATTTCGGCTCTGCAGGCTATGCTGCCTACCGCGCTGAAGGGCAAGGCTGAACGTCTCATCTCGTTAGGTGAGGGGGCTGAAGCTGCGGTTAACGCGGAGGATGAGCTGTTTCCGCTGTTTCTGGAGGAGGATCTGGAGGAGCGGACAATTATTGATTTTGTCAGACAGGCTGGCGAAGTGACCATGAAGCAGCTGACCCGCAGCTTCCCCGGAGCAGCGGAGACGGTAAAATTCATGCTGCGCCGTGGCGTACTTACCGAAAGCCAGTCAATCAAGGATAAGATGGGCAAGAAGAAGCTGAAGGCCGTTGACCTGGCGATCGGGCTGTCTGCAGCCCGGGAATCTCTAAACAGCTTCCCGGCTCGTTCAGTCCGTCAGAAAGACGTCCTGTCTTATCTGATCGAAATGGAGCAGACACTGCCGATGCCGCTCAAGGATTTACTGGCGGTTTTGCAGGTTACCGCAGGCACGGTCAAGGCGCTTGAAGAAAAGGGCTACATTGAAATAAGTGAAATTGAAGTTTACCGCGATCCCTACCAGGGCCGCGACTTCAAGCCGAGCGCGCCTCTGCCGCTTACACCGGAGCAGCAGCAGGTTTTCACACGGATAGCCCGGACGGTGGATGAGCAGCAGCATGAGGTCTTTCTGCTGCACGGCGTAACCGGAAGCGGCAAGACGGAGATTTATCTGCAGTGCATCCAGCGGGCAGTGGACCAGGGCAGACAGGCGGTGGTGCTGGTGCCTGAAATTGCACTCACCCCGCAGATGGTGGAACGGTTCAAGGGCCGGTTCGGCAGCGGTGTCGCTGTCATGCACAGCCGTCTCTCCGTCGGTGAACGCTACGACGAATGGCGCAAGATCCGTGAAGGAAAAGCGACGGTAGCGGTGGGTGCGCGCTCTGCGGTATTTGCCCCATTTGCCAGCCTTGGCCTGATTATCATGGATGAAGAGCATGAATCCTCTTATAAGCAGGAGGAGAATCCGAAGTACCATGCCCGTGATGTAGCGGTCCGCAGGGCTGAGCAAGCCGGTGCGGCGGTAATACTGGGCTCGGCCACTCCTTCGCTGGAGAGCTATCATGCGGCCAGGTCGCAGAGTGACATCCACTTCTCACCGGTGCTGCTGGAGATGCCGACCAGGGCGCTGGGCAATGCCTTGCCGAAGGTGCATGTCGTCGATATGCGCGATGAGCTGAAGGAAGGGAACCGCTCTATGTTCAGCCGCAGGCTGCATGCTGCACTGGAGAGCAGGCTGGAGAAGGGGGAGCAGACGGTTTTGCTACTGAACCGCCGGGGCTTCTCCACCTTTGTCATGTGCCGGAGCTGCGGTTACGTTGCTACGTGTCCGGAATGCGACATTTCACTCACCTATCACAGCCGCAGCGACAATCTGCGCTGTCACTATTGCGGCCATGCAGAGCCCTCGCCGAAGGTCTGTCCCGATTGCGGCAGTGAGCATATCCGCTTCTTCGGTACCGGAACCCAGCGGGTAGAGGAAGAGCTGGGCAAGCTTTTCCCAGGTATTCGTGTCATACGAATGGACGTGGATACAACTACAGAGAAGGGCTCGCATGAAAAGCTCCTCAACCAGTTCAGGGACAAAAAAGCCGACGTCCTGCTGGGTACGCAGATGGTAGCCAAGGGGCTTGATTTCCCGGATGTTACCCTTGTGGGTGTTATCACTGCCGACTCTGCCCTGAATCTGCCTGATTTCCGGGCCGGAGAGAAGACATTTCAGCTGCTGACACAGGTAGCCGGGCGTGCCGGAAGACATCAGCTTCCAGGGGAAGTGGTGGTGCAGTCGTATACGCCGGAGCATTACTCGATCGTACATGCCAGCGGACATGACTATGCTTCCTTTGTCCGCGATGAGCTGAAGCACCGCAGGACCCTGCATTATCCGCCGTACTGCAGGCTGATTCTTGTCACTCTCTCGCATGAGCAGCTTCCGCTGCTGCTGAAGATGGCAGAGAACTATGCGCTGAATCTGCAGGGGCGGGCCAGACAGCTGCGCTGGTTCGCCAGCCTGGACAAGCTGTCTGCGGATGCGCTTGACCTGCTTGGTCCGGTCGCTTCCCCGCTGCCCAAGCTGAAGAGCAGATACCGGTTCCAGTGTATTATCAAATGGCGCGGAGCCATCGATGCCATCGGACTGGCCCGCCAGATTGCCGAGGAGCTTGAAGATTCGGTAAGAGATAACAATCTGCAGATCAGTATTGACGTGGATCCGCAGATGTTGATGTAGCTCTAAGGCGTGATACAATATAGAGAATATAGAACGTTCAGAACAAGGATGGTGTACGTGTAATGGCAATCAGATTAATTGTTAAAGAACCGGATGAGGTATTGCACAAAACAGCAAAAGAAGTAACCAAAGTAACCCCGAATGTCCAGAAGCTGCTGGATGATATGGCGGATACCATGTACGATGCAGAGGGCGTTGGCCTTGCCGCGCCGCAGGTGGGAATCCTCAAGCGCCTGATCGTTGTAGATGCTGATGAAGAGCACGGGCTAATCAAAATGATCAATCCGGAAATCGTAAGCACGGAAGGTGAACAGTTTGGTCCGGAAGGCTGCCTGAGCATTCCCGGCTTGAACGGAGATGTCCGCAGGGCCGAGACAGTAACCGTGCGCGGGCTTGACCGCGAAGGCAATGAGATCACGATTACTGGAAGCGGGCTGCTGGCTCGTGCGTTCCTCCATGAAATCGATCATCTCAACGGGGTTCTTTTTACTGATATCGCAGAGAAGGTCTATGAATACACAGCTGAGCACAGCGAGTCCGGGGAGTGAGCGGAATGAAGATTGTTTTTATGGGTACTCCGGCATTCGCTGTCCCTTCGCTGAAAATGCTGGTTGAGGAAGGTTATGAAGTGGTTGCTGTTGTTACTCAGCCGGACCGGCCTCAGGGCCGCAAGAAGACACTCATGCCTACTCCGGTAAAAGAAGCGGCACTGGCGCTGGGGCTTCCAGTACTGCAGCCGGAACGGCTTCGCCGTCCGGAGGCGGTGGCAGAGCTGGCGGGGTATGCGCCGGATCTTATCGTTACCGCTGCCTACGGGCAGATTCTGCCGAAGAGTGTCCTTGATTTGCCGCCAAACGGCTGCGTCAATGTTCATGGCTCTCTGCTGCCGAAATACCGGGGCGGCGCACCGATTCAGCGCTGCATTATCAACGGTGAAAAGGTTACCGGCGTAACCCTGATGTACATGGCTGAAGGGCTGGATACCGGTGACATGATATCACGCGTCGAGGTGCCGATCGGTGATGAGGATACAGCGGGCGATCTGTTTGACAAGCTCAGTACAGCCGGATGTGATCTGCTGAAGTCGGAAATGCCGCGGCTGGCTGAAGGCCGTGTAGACGCAGTGAAGCAGGATGACAATGAAGCGACCTACGCTCCGAACCTTAGCCGTGACGACGAACGGATCGACTGGACTGCCGGCTCACTTGACATATTCAACCGGATCCGGGGGCTGGTGCCTTTCTCCGGCGCATTTACGCTCTGGAACGGTGAAACCTTCAAGGTGTGGGCAGCCGTTAAACCGGAGGCCGCTAAACAGGCGGCATCCAAAGCGCCGGGGACCGTGCTTGCCGTCAATGAGCGTGGTGTGGAGGTGAGCACCGGTGACGGTTCACTGCTGCTGACCTCTGTGCAGCCTGCCGGTAAAAAAGCAATGAGTGCCGCTGATTTCAGCCGCGGTGCGGTTATGAGCCCGGGGACGGTGCTCGGTTGAGCGCGGGCATGAACGGCTCCGGCCGCAGCGGACAGCGCCCCGGCTCCAAATCAGGAGCTGCCAAGCCGCAGAATTATGGTGCTGCACAAGGCCGGACAGCTGACAGCAGAGGGGCAGACAGAAACAGCCGCCCGCCGGCTTCAGCCCGCGTTGTGGCACTGGATGTGCTGGTCAGGGTCGAGCAGGAAGGGGCATACAGCAACCTGCTGCTGAACAGCAGCCTGCAGAAGTCCGGTCTCAGCCGCGAAGACACCGGGCTGGCAACGGAGCTGGTATACGGTACCCTTTCCCGTCTTATTACTCTGGATTACGTTCTGGATGATTTCGTTAGCAAAGGCATTGCCAAGCTGACCCCATGGGTGCGCAGCCTGCTGCGTCTGAGCTTGTATCAGATCATGTATCTGGACCGTATTCCGCCGCATGCCGCTGTTAACGAGGCTGTCAATATTGCCAAGAAGCGCGGCCATCAGGGGATTTCCGGGATGGTGAATGGAGTGCTGCGGAGCGTGCTGCGTGCCGGTGAGCTGCCGGTGCTGAAGAAGGGTCTCAACGAAGCGCAGCGGATCTCCATTCTCTATTCGCACCCGCTCTGGATGGTTGAACGCTGGGAGGCTGAGTACGGGATTGCTGCTGCTGAGGCGATGTGTTCTGCCAATAATGAACCCCCGGCAGTCAGCGTCCGGGTGAATACGACAATGATCAGCAGAGACAAGCTGCTGGTGCAGATGCTGGAAGCCGGACTGAATGCGTCTCCCTCCAGCCTGAGCCCCTACGGCATTGTCGTCAAGGGAGCAGGCAATCTTGCATTATCCAGCTGGTACAAGGACGGATATCTGTCAGTACAGGATGAGAGCTCCATGCTGGTTGCCGAAGCTGTTGCTCCGGAGCCTGGCATGAGAGTGCTTGACTGCTGTGCTGCCCCGGGAGGTAAAAGCGCCCATATGGGTGAGCTGATGAAGGATGACGGCTATATCTACGCCAATGATCTGCACGCCCACAAGGCAAGGCTGATCTCGGAGCAGGCTGTCCGTCTTGGCTTGGACTGCATTACAACAGGACATGCGGATGCGCTGGAGCTTGCAGATGAACTGACTGCTGAATCCTTTGACCGCGTGCTGCTGGATGCCCCCTGTTCGGGGCTCGGCGTTATCCGCCGCAAGCCGGATCTGAAGTGGCGTAAGCAGCCTGAGGATGTGGATAGCATTGCCGGTCTGCAGAGTGAACTGCTGCAGTCCGTCTCCGCCCTGGTGAAGCCTGGCGGAGTGCTGGTCTACAGTACTTGCACAACTGAACAGGCTGAGAACAGCGCGATTGTCGCTGCTTTTCTGGAGCGTAATCCGGACTTCGTACCGGTCAGCTTCAGCTCGCCGGTCTGGGAACGGACGAAGGATACGGCACTGGCTGCAGGAGAAGGAATTCAGCTGCTGCCGCAGCATTACGGCAGCGACGGATTTTATATCGCACGGCTGCAGAGACTCTTGTAAATAGCGGATTTCCGGAAGATTGACAGAGGTCCCGCCCGCAGATTCTGGTGCGTGGCGGGCTTTTCTTTTACCGTCTCTGAATTTTGTGTTAAAATAGGAAGAATGAGAAATAATACGCATATTCTCTGGTAGACCGTTCATATCGTCCTTGTAAGGGGCGGTATTCGTTTTGCGTTAAAACCTCAGCTTGTTGACAGCCGTACATTCAAAAGTGTTTTATAATTTTATGAAAGAACAGGTGCTAATTACAATGAAACCTTTAATATATGATTTTACTCTCGAAGAGTTGCAGCAGTGGGCCAAAGACAACGGAGAGCCGGCTTTCCGCGGGGGACAGATTTTTGACTGGCTGTATGTAAAGCGGGTTAATGATTTTGAGGCGATGAGCAATCTGTCCAAGGGGCTGCGCGCCAAGCTGGACGAACAGTTCAGAATGAATGCCCTGACCGAAATCACCAAGCTGGAATCCAAAGACGGCACAGTGAAATTCCTGTTTGGACTGCATGACGATCATGCAATCGAAACAGTTATTATGAAACACAACTACGGCAACAGCGTATGTGTAACAACACAGGTAGGCTGCCGGATCGGCTGTACCTTCTGCGCCTCTACACTGGGCGGGCTGAAGCGCGATCTGACTGCGGGTGAAATTGTGGCCCAGGTCGTGCGTTCCCAGCAGATTCTGGATGGCCGCGGTGAACGTGTCAGCAGTATTGTAATCATGGGTACCGGTGAGCCGTTCGAGAATTACGATGCGACCATGAGATTCCTTCGTCTGATGATTCATGAGAAGGGCCTGAACATCGGCCAGCGTCATATCACTGTCTCGACCAGCGGAATTGTGCCTAATATCTATAAGTTTGCCGATGAGGACACCCAGATTAATCTGGCGATATCGATCCATGCGCCTAATGACACACTGCGTTCCAAGCTGATGCCGGTTAACCGCCGTTACCCGTTTGATGATGTGATTGAATCCCTTCGTTACTACCAGGCTAAGACAGGCCGCCGCATCAGTTTTGAATATGCGCTTATCGGAGGGGTCAATGACCAGCCGGAGCATGCCAAGGAGCTGGCCGGTGTCCTCAAGACGATGCTCTGCCATGTGAATCTTATTCCGGTTAACCATGTTCCTGAGCGTAAGTATGTAAGAACTTCCCGCAATGATATCTTTGAATTTCAGCGTATTCTGGCCGACCAGGGCGTGAACGTAACGATCCGCCGTGAGCAGGGCCATGATATTGCGGCCGCATGCGGACAACTGCGTGCCAAACATATGGAGTTGGGGTGAGGATATTTGATCAGAACAGTTCATGCCAGTGATGTCGGACGGGTCCGCAGCGTTAATGAGGACTCGGTCTGGATCGGCGCTACGCGCCACGGTTATACTCTGGGCATCATTGCCGATGGTATGGGGGGGCATTTGGCAGGGGATACGGCAAGTAAGCTTGCGCTAGAGACTATGCGCAGCAAGCTGGACAGCCTGCCTCCTGACCGGAAGGACGGGGAGCTGTGTGAAGCTCTGTCCGACGCGATTATTGAAGCCAACCGTACGGTATTTATTGAGTCTTCCCGTGATGAGAAATACCATAACATGGGGACTACTGTCGTTGCGGCATTGCTTAACGGCCCTGAAGGCTACATCGGCCATATCGGAGACAGCAGAGCCTATTTGATCAAAGATAATGCCGCAATTCAGTTAACCGAGGATCATACACTGGTCAATGAGCTGTTCAAGAATGGTCAGATCAGCCTGGAGGAGCTAGGCAGCCATCCCCGCCGCAATGTACTGATCAGGGCGCTGGGAACCGATGCCGAGGTAAAGGCGGATATGGCTCCGGTCAGTCTTGCTCCCGGAGAGCTGCTGCTGCTGTGCAGCGACGGACTGAGCAATTTTGTCAGCCAGGAGCATCTGGGCAAGGTTGCCGGTATTCATGAGATTCCTTTAGAGGAAAGAGCGGACCGCTTACTTCAGCTGGCTTTGCTTGCCGGTGGCGGTGATAATATCAGCGTCGCTATGCTAGAACATCAAGGAGAGGCCGCTGTGCCCGAGACAAAGGAGTGGAACAGATGATCGGTCACGAATTGGGCGGCCGTTACCAAGTCATCGAACGGGTCGGGGCAGGCGGCATGGCGCTCGTATACAGAGCCCATGATATCCTGCTTAACCGGAACGTCGCCATTAAAGTATTGAGAAACCAGTTTGTGCATGATGAGGAGTTCATCCGCCGTTTCCGGCGAGAGGCGCAGTCAGCCGCTTCCCTATCGCACCCTAACGTAGTCAGCATCTATGATGTGGGCCAGGAAGAAGATGTCCATTATATCGTAATGGAGTATATAGAGGGCAAGAATCTCAACGAGATTATTAAGGAACGGGCACCGCTTCAGGTCGATGAAGCCATTCGGATTGCTTCTCAGATCTGCGATGCGCTGGATCATGCCCATCAGAGCCAGATTATTCACCGTGATATCAAGCCTCATAATATTCTGATTGGGCGTAACGGGCGGGTCAAGGTTACAGATTTCGGGATTGCCCGTGCGGTAACCTCAACTACCATTACCCAGACCGGCTCAGTAGTCGGCTCAGTGCATTATTTTTCACCGGAGCATGCCAAAGGGGTAACAACCGGAGAGAAATCTGACCTGTACTCCCTGGGCATTGTGCTCTACCAGATGTTAACCGGTGTGCTGCCTTTTTTGGGTGAAAGCCCGATCAGCGTAGCGCTTAAGCATCTGCAGGAGGAATTTGAAGAGCCGCGTGTACTGAACCCGCTGATTCCGCAAAGTGTAGAAAATGTAATTCTGCGTTCCATGCGCAAGAATCCGGATGAGCGTTATCAGTCCGCCAAGCAGATGCTCCAGGATCTGGAGACCTGCCTGCTGCCTGAACGGCGCAGCGAGACCAAAGCATCTTTCCATGACGACGATGACGAGGACAGGACACGTATTATACCTGCAATCAAGCCAATCCAGCATACCTTAAGCAGCCGCAGCAGCGGCGGAGGTGATGAACGGATGCGCCGGATCGAGGATGAGGAGGATGTTCCGCCTGTGGCCTCGGGCTCCAAGAAGCGGAAATGGGGTATGCCGGCACTGTGGATCGGCTTAACGCTGCTCCTGCTGATTGCAATGGGCAGTGTGGCCTGGTATGTGAGGTCCCAGCTCGTAGTGCCTGAAGTTACAGTACCTAATGTAACGAATCAGTCCCTTGAAATTGCTACGGCTATGCTGGATGAAATCGGCCTTGTCGTGGAGGAGCCGGTTGTGCAGCAGTACAACCCTAACTATGATGAAAATGTCGTCTGGGAACAGAGTAAGAAGGAAGGCACCGTGGTTAAAGAGGGGACGCATATCATCCTTACAGTAAGCACGGCCAAGCCAACCTCCAATATTCCCAAGCTGACCGGAGGAACCTATGATGATGCCGTAAAAGCACTGATTGCACAAGGTGTGGAGCAAAGCCGGATCAGCCAGGACCCGCGGTTCAGCGAGGAGTTTGCGGAAGGCCAGGTTATCGGCTCTGATCCGGCAGAAGGCAGTGAGTATGATCCGGAAACAGCGTCGATTGTCATATTTGTCAGCAAAGGCAAAGAAAGCAAGCCGATGCCTGATCTGACAGGCAAAACACAAAATGAAGCCAAAGCCATGCTTGAAGACATCGGACTCGTGCTGGACGAGGTCAATGAAGATACGAGCTATTCCGTTGAAGCAGGGAAAATCACCAAACAGTGGCCTTATGAACAGGGTGATCTGGTATCACCGGGAGATAAGATCTCTGTCTCGGTAAGCACCGGATACCCGCCGGAAGCACTGAATTATACGTTTAATGTACCGGTGGCACCGTCCAGTGACGGCAAGCAGACCAAGATCCGCATCGTATATTCTGATGCCCGAAATGAAGGAGAACCCCAGGAATGGGGGACTCGTACTATTGCCAAAAGCCAGGTGCTGTCTGTGAATCTGGTACTAGCCCCTAATAAGGATGGTGCAGTCTCCATCTATCAGGACGGGGAATACATTGAAGCCTTTGAGGTGCGCTATTCGGATGCGAAGAACGGAACGGTACAGCAGCCTGAACCGCCGGCTACACAGACACCGGAGCCGACACCAGTGCCTACACAGGCACCGCCGGAGCCGACTATTGAGCCGGAAATTCTGCCGCCGGATTCCGAGGGCGGAGAGAATGCGGGTGATGTTGACCAGACCGGATTTCTGACGGAAGAAGCGGTCCAGGCTAAGTCTAACGGTAATGGTAAAGGCAACGGCAATGGCAATGGCAACGGCAATAATAAAGACAAGAGCAAAGTCCATTAACAGAGATAAGCTGCCCCATTCCGTGTAATTATACGGGATGGCGGGTACAGCGGCGCGATGACCCGGCTCGAACCTGAGCTTGGGTCTTTTGTGCAAAATCAGGAGAGGAAGGCTCAACATGTATGCCAGAAGGAATAATTGTTAAAGCACTGAGCGGTTATTATTATGTCAAGCCGCTGCGGGACGGATTCATTGCTACAGAAGAAGAGGCAGTACAGTGCCGTGGACGGGGAATTCTCAAGAAAAAAGGAACATCGCCGCTGGTAGGCGACCGCATTATGTACATTCTGACCGAAAATGGTGAGGGCATGGTTGATGAAGTCCTCCCCCGTGAATCGGAGCTGATCCGTCCGCCGGTTGCCAATGTCAAACTGGCTGTGCTGCTGTTCTCTGTGCGTGAGCCGGATATGAACCTCAATTTGCTGGATAAATTTCTGGTACATATCGAGCACTCCGGCCTGGAGCCGCTGATTGTGCTGACCAAGCAGGACCTGGCTGACGATGAAGGCGAGGCTACCGCTCAGGTCAAAGAAATGTATGAGAAGATCGGTTACGAGGTGATGGTTACCAGTTCTCTTAACGGCTCGGGCAGTGAAGAGCTACGGGCAAGGCTGGCCGGTTCAATCAGTGTGTTCTCCGGACAGTCAGGTGTAGGCAAATCCACCCTGCTCAACCGGCTTGTGCCCAGCCTTGAACTGGAGACGGGTGAAATCAGCATGCGGCTGGGCCGCGGCCGCCATACAACCCGTCATGTCGAGCTGATCGATATCGGGGGCGGGGGCTTTGTAGCGGATACGCCGGGCTTCAGCCAGCTGGATTTTCTTGAGCTCGGGGTAGAGGAGCTGTCGGTCTGCTTCCGTGAATTCGCCTCCTATGCGGAGAACTGTAAATTCCGCGGCTGCAGCCACCTGCACGAGCCGGGCTGCAAGGTTAAGGAGGCCTGGGAGGCAGGAGAGATAGCTGACAGCCGGTATGAGCATTACAAGCTTTTCTTTAATGAGATGAAGGACAAGAAACGGAGGTACTAACTTATGATCTTACTAGCCCCATCCATCTTATCAGCTGATTTCGCTGCGCTTGGCGCTGAGGTTGCCATTGCTGAAGCAAGCGGCGGAGACTGGATACATGTAGATGTAATGGACGGACACTTTGTACCGAATATTACACTCGGCCCTCCGATTGTCAAAGCTGTAAAGGCTCATACATCATTACCGCTTGATGTTCATTTGATGATTGAGAACCCCGAACGTTACATTGCTGATTTTGCCGCTGCGGGCGCAGCTGTAATTACTGTACATGCCGAGGCGTGTGTACATCTTCACCGTGTCATTCATCAGATTAAAGAGCTGGGTCTGATGGCCGGAGTCGCCATTAATCCGGGGACTCCGGCTTCTGCAGTACGTGAGGTTCTGGAGGATGTGGATATGGTACTGGTAATGACGGTGAATCCCGGCTTTGGCGGACAGGCCTTTATTCCGAATACCCTGCGTAAAATCAGGCAGATCCGTGAATGGGCGGCTGAAATCAACCACCATAAACTTCGGATCGAGGTAGACGGCGGGATAGCAGAGAATACGGCCGGACTGGTGGCTGAGGCAGGCGCAGATGTGCTGGTTGCCGGTAACGCTGTATTTGGGCGTACTGACCGTGCAGCCGCCATACAGGCTATCAGAGAAGCTGCAGAAGCAGGTATCCGTTAAAAGGCCTTGGCGAACAGGCATTAAGGGGATTAACGGATTAAGGTTATAGGCCAAGTTGTGGCCGCATAAATATGGTTACATGAGCAGAAATCTCATGTAGCCTTTTTTTGTACTTCAAGGGAGGTCTGCAACTCGACAGGGTTATATGAGGGTTACGAAATCCGGGTAGTCTCCTACCGTACGGCAACAATTGATGGGAGGGTTAATGATGAAATTTTACACGTTTAAACTGCCAAGATTTTTGGGAGGCTTTGTTAAGGCGATCTTGAACACGTTTCAGAAGAGCTGAGTCTATAACAGAACAGAAAACATGAAAAAAAGCACCTTACAAATGTAAAGGGTGCTTTTTGCTTCATTCATATGAAATATCGCCAAATCCCGGAAAAATTCCAAGACTAAACGCGTTCAACTTTACCGGCTTTCAAAGCACGGGTGCTGACGTACACGCGTTTCGGTTTGCCGTTCACGAGGATACGGACCTTCTGAACGTTAACTCCCCAAGAACGACGGTTGCGGTTGTTTGCGTGAGACACGTGGTTACCGCTGCCTGGCTTCTTGCCTGTTACTGCACATTTGCGGGACATAGATTACACCTCCTTGTTACTTACACCTGCATAAAACAATACTTAAATATAATATCACAGCAAAATTTGCTACGTCAACCGATTCAAAAACATTTATTTCTTTTGGCTCTTATAGTACAATGTAAATTAGTGCATTATGTCCAGTTGATCATAGAATTGATTAGGCATGAAGTTAGGAAGGGGAATTCTCATTGAGTAAGCGTTCTATAAACGGAGCAGATTTTACCGCAATGGTTCTGGCCGGCGCGGAAAAGCTGCAGCAGCATGCAGAGCACGTCAATTCGTTAAATGTATTTCCGGTACCGGATGGAGATACAGGAACCAATATGAATCTGACGATGACCGCAGGTGCGAACGAATTGAAAAAGAATAATACCGCCTCAGTCGGTCAATGTGCAGGAGTACTCTCCAAAGGCCTGTTGATGGGCGCACGGGGGAACTCCGGCGTTATTTTGTCACAGCTGTTCAGAGGTCTTGGACGCTACGCCGCCCAATATGATGAGCTGAACACGCAGCAGTTCGCAGCAGCGCTGCAGACCGGTGTGGATACGGCCTACAAAGCAGTGGTTAAGCCCGTGGAAGGAACCATCCTTACCGTCGCCAAAGAAGCTGCCAGACATGCCGTATACTACGCCCGCCGCACCACTGACATTACTGAGCTTATGACGGAAGTGCTGTCCAAGGCAAAAGAAGCATTAGCTAATACACCGGAATTGCTGCCGGTCCTGAAGCAGGTTGGTGTGGTAGACTCCGGCGGCCAGGGTCTGGTCTACATTTATGAAGGATTCCATCAGCATTTGACGAGCGGAAGCTCCGGCGTGCAGACTACTGTGCAAGGACAAGCTCCTGCTCCTGCAGTTGCAGCGGTACCTGTGCTGACCAAACAAGAAAATGTATTGTCATCCGCACAATCTTCCGCACAATCCCAGCTTTCCACGGAAGATATCGAGTTCTTATATGATATGGAATTTTTCATCAACCGCCAGCTTGGCGCATCCGTGAAAGCGGATTTTGATGAGGAATCGTTTAGGAAAGCGTTGTCAGTCAACGGAGATTCCATCATTGTCATTTCCGATGACGAAACGATCAAAGTGCATGTGCATTCCAAAACACCTGGTGAAGTGATGAGCTTAGCGCTCCTTTATGGGGAGATCACTCAAATTCATATCCTGAATATGCGTGAACAGCATCGCGAATTGCTGACAGCAGGGATGGATATTGCGCCAATGCCGGAGCTGTTCGCGGATATGCCGAAGGAGCACAGCTCCGTG
>RCUO01000665.1_pt1 | contig 16110 bp, 15 predicted proteins | sample 2166161 | NCBI WGS metagenome assembly RCUO01 (sample SAMN09932617, study PRJNA488358) | compost metagenome | feature: garden; material: soil; isolation source: compost soil in cyclohexanecarbonitrile-enriched culture | place: Germany: Experimental Botanical Garden Goettingen | collected 2016-01-27 | reverse complement strand
GTATAGCTGCCGGTCTGTTCAGAGGAAGTTTAGTTGATATGAACAAACACGGTATTCCGGCATCCAGCCCTGAAACCTCGGTTGCTGCTGGAGGCTTATCCTTCCAGCAGCAGGGCCTCCGGATCTTCCAGCAGCTCCTTAACCTTGACGAGAAAGCTTACTGCCTCCGAGCCGTCTACGATCCGGTGATCGTAGGACAGGGCGATGTACATCATCGGCCGGTTGACGGTGGTTTCTTCGTCCAGAGCGATCGGACGCAGCTGGATCTTATGCATGCCGAGAATGCCGACCTGCGGAGTATTCAGGATTGGCGTGGAGAGCAGAGAGCCGAACACGCCGCCGTTGGTAATTGTAAAGGTGCCGCCCTGCAGCTCCTGCAGGCTGAGCGTGTTGGCACGGGCCTTGGAGGCCAGCCCAAGAATCTGGCGCTCAATTTCCGGGAAGCTGAGCCGGTCCGCATCGCGGACAACAGGGACGACCAGGCCTTCCTTGGCGGAAACAGCGATGCCGATGTCATAGTATTTCTTGATCAGCAGCTCTTCGCCGTCAATCTCTGCATTCAGCAGAGGATAGGTCTTGAGTGCGCCGATCACGGCCTTGGTGAAGAAGGACATGAAGCCGAGCCCGACATCATGCTTCTCTTTGAAGGCATCCTTCCGCCGCTTGCGGATGTCGAGGATTGCCGACATGTCCACCTCGTTGAAGGTGGTCAGCATCGCCGCCGTCTGCTGCGCCTCGACCAGGCGGCTGGCAATGGTCAGCCGCCGGCGCGACATGCGCTTGCGCTCTACGGCTTTGCCGTCCTGCGGCGCTGCATTAGCCGCAGCGGGCTTGTTCGCCGCAGCCGGCGCGGTCTGCGGCGGTAGTGCCGCTGGCGCAGCGGCCGCCTGGCCGGCTGCGCCGTGGCCGTTCACATCGGCCTGGGCAATCCGGCCGATGGGGTCGCGGGCAGTGACCTCGCCGAGGTCGATGCCCCGCTCCCGCGCAAGCTTGCGCGCCCCCGGCGTAGCCAGGGCCGCAGTGCTGCCGGCCGCGCCTTCGGGAGCGGCCGGAGCCGGTGCAGCGGCAGCGGGTGCCTCCGCTGCCGGAGATGCAGCAGCAGGCGCAGCGCTGCTGCCCCCTTGTGCGCTGCCGCCAGCGCTGCTATCCGCAGCCGCGACACCTCCAGCAGCCGCGCCGGCACTGCCGATCACGCCGATCGCTTCGCCGACGGCGACATTCTCGCCCGCCTGGCGGAGGATGGCGGAGATCACGCCATCCTCCTCGGCGCTGATCTCCAGGTTCACCTTGTCGGTCTCAAGCTCAGCCAGCACATCCCCCTGGCCGACAGTGTCCCCTTCTTTTACCAGCCATTTGTAGATCGTTCCTTCGGAAATGGACTCGCCCAGATCGGGTACTTTAATTTCGGACACAGGCCGTTACCTCCCTAAACTTCATAGTTTACGTTATGATGACACCGTCCTCCGGTCAGGAGGACGGTACAGGCGCTTGTACTTGCGAGTTCAATTTCAGGGCTTCTGTAACTATGCGGCGCTGCTCGAAGGTATGGACATCCGCATATCCGCTGGCCGTGCTGGACCGTTCCGGACGGCCGATATACCGTACGCTGACCTGCTGCGGAGAGATATCCCGCAGCCGGGATTCGGCATAGCTCCAGCCGCCCATGTTTTTGGGCTCCTCTTGTACCCATACAATCTCCTGCAGAGCACTCAGGCTGTTCAGATGTGCCGCCAGCTCGGCCTGCGGGAACGGATAAAGCTGCTCCAGCCGGAGAATATGCAGCCAGGACCAGTCGCGGCCGCCTGCTGTTTCGAGCTCGGTCTGCAGGTCGATAGCCACCTTGCCGCTGCAGATAACCAGACGCGTAACCTCAGCCGGCTTGCTGCCCAGCAGCGGCTCAGGAAGCACAGCCTGGAAGCTGCCGGAGGCAAGCTCCGTTCCCGGGGATGTGCTGCGCGTGTTGCGGATCAGGCTCTTCGGAGCCATGATGACCAGCGGACGGGCGTCCGGCTGCCCGCACAGGGCGGCCTGGCGGCGCAGCAGATGGAAATACTGCGCGGCGCTGGTCAGGTTCGCTACCGTCCAGTTCTCTTCAGCAGAGAGCTGCAGGTACCGCTCCAGCCGGGCGCTGGAATGCTCCGGACCCTGGCCTTCGTAGCCGTGCGGCAGCAGGATCGCGAGATTGCTGCGCTGTGTCCATTTGGCCCGCCCGGCGGAGATGAACTGGTCAATGATGACCTGGGCGGCATTGGCGAAATCGCCGTATTGGGCTTCCCAGATTACAAAGGTATCGGGCGCAAAAACATTATAGCCGTACTCATATCCAAGCACCGAGGCTTCTGATAGGGGACTGTTGTAAACCCCGAAGGAAGCGCGGGAGGAGCTGAGCTGATGCAGCGGTGAATGAAGAGCTCCGGTCTCGCTGTCATGCAGCACCAGATGGCGGTGGGCAAAGGTGCCGCGCTGCGAATCCTGTCCGCTGAGGCGGATCGGAGTACCGTCCTTCAGGATCGTCCCGAAGGCCAGCGTCTCGGCCAGAGCCCAGTCGACCCGTTCCCCGTCCTTCAGCGCATCCTTGCGGCGCTGGAGAATCCGCGCAAGCTTCGGATATACCTTGAAGCCTGCAGGTGCAGTCAGCAGCTCGCTGTTGATCTCCTGCAGGGTGCCGAGCGGAACGGCTGTAGAGCGCGGAGCTTTGGATTCTGCCTCAAGCACAACCGATGTTTTGGAGTCGCCATTCTTATGCTTGCCGGCCTTCATGGCTTCAAAGGCAGCCTGCAGTACGCCTTCCGAGTCGGCACTCATCCGTTTTACATCTTCCGCTGTAAGAATCCGTTCACTCTGCAGCCGTTCGGCATACAGCCTGTAGACCGTCGGATGATTGCGGACTTTACCATAGACAACCGGCTGGGTTGTCTCGGGATCATCCATTTCATTATGTCCGTGGCGGCGGTAGCCGATCAGGTCAATTACAAAATCCTTTTTGAACTGATTGCGGTAGCTGCTGGCCAGACGGACGGCTGAGATGCAGGCTTCCGGATCATCGGCATTAACGTGCACAATCGGGATTTCATAGCCCTTGGCCAGGTCACTGGCATAATGGGTGGAGCGTGAATCCTCACTCTCCGTAGTGAAGCCGATGCGGTTATTGACGATAATATGCACTGTACCGCCGTTCTGATAACCCTTCAGTTTGCCGATATTAAGGGTTTCCGCGACAATGCCCTCACCGGGAAATGCGGCATCGCCGTGCATCAGCACGGCCATAGCCTTGCTGGTATCCAGCTTAGGCAATCCCGGAGTGCTCCGGTCCTCCTGAGCTGCGCGGGTAAAGCCCTCGACTACCGGGTTAACGAATTCCAGATGGCTCGGGTTGTTGGCCAGTGTAATCCGGGTGCGTACCGTTTCCCCATGCCGCACAGCCCGGTCTGCGCCGAGATGGTATTTGACATCCCCGGTCCAGCCGTAATTGATCCCCATGGAGCCTTCGGAAGGGAACAGCTCTTTATTAGGAGAATGATGGAACTCTGAGAAAATAATATCATAAGGCTTACCCAGAATGTGAGCCAGTACATTAAGCCGTCCGCGGTGAGCCATACCCATGAGAATATGCTCGGCACCGTCGTGTGCGGCAGCACGTACAATCTCATCGAGCATCGGCACGAGCGCATCGTTGCCTTCAAGGCTAAAACGCTTCTGGCCGACAAAGGTTTTGTGCAGGAAGGTCTCGAACTGCTCCACCTGAATCAGCCGGTTCAGCAGCTCCTTGCGCTCTTCGTTATTCAGCGGAGCCGGGGAACTCAGTGACTCAGCCTGGCTGTTCAGCCAGCGCAGCTCCTTCTCATCATGCACATGCCCGAATTCGTAAGCGATGGTCTGAGTATAAGCCTGCAGCATCCGCTGCACCGCATCCCAGGCAGTTTTGACATCTGCGGGCGCATTCTCCCAGATGAGCGAGGCGGGCATAGCTGTGAGATCTTCACGGGCGAGATCATAAGTCCGGAAGTCCAGCCACTGGGCCATCGGGTTCTCTCCGCGGTCAAGCGGGTCGATATTGGCGGCGCGGTGGCCATGTATACGAATATTAGCGATCAGTTTGGAGGCTCTTACAGCCTTCCGCAGCCATTCGGCATCTCCTGTTACAGCGGGCGGCGGAGCCTGCTCGGGTAACGGTGTCATCGGTGGAGGCCCGTTAGTAGTAAAAAGATCGCGGTAATTAGGTTCTACTGAAGAAGGATCCTTGATAAACTGTTCGTACTTGTCTTGAATATAGCCCAGATTCGGTCCGTGATAACTGCTCCAAACGGATTCATTATAGGGTCCTTTGGCTGCCATGAATACATCCTCCTAACGGATGAACCCCACATGCGCCAGAAAAACACCAGCGGCTGGTGGGGCTGATATGTTTGCGGTTACATTGCACCTCTATTGTGCTACTTTAGAGCGTGCTAATCAATTCATACTTTGTGCTGTACCGTTCGCAAAACGGTATGATTCAGGCGGGAATTCATCCAGAACCACTATAAATGCAAACAGCTGATTGGAGTGATGGGAACGGGGTGAAAGAAGTCTATTTCTTTTCTGGGAGAATGGTCCGGAAGCTTCAAAAGATTCAGGGCATAGCGCACAGTTTTCATATAGTTTAATCAAAATACTACAAAATGAATCGTTAATTCCGAAGATATTCCCTTAAAATATTTCCAATAATCGACACACTTTGTTAGATGGATGCTATATAATGTTATTGCAGATAGCGGTTTCATACATCTATAAGCTGGTATTAGCCAGATCCTTTCTTGTAAAGGGTCCAGTAAAGGGTAAACCTGGACGAAAGACAGGGGCACAAAGTCTCGGATCTAATGTAGAAATACTATGATGGCCGGACTGCCTGGGGACGTATAATCTTAGGAGGAGATTTCTTGGATAAGTCCAACCAGGGCAATGACAGAGAATTACAGACGGGTGATCTGGATCTGGAATGGGTGTATTTGATGATGGCGGCCAGACAGGCCGGCCTCAAGGCGGAGGAGATCCGCCGGTTTTTGAGTGAAAGGGCTTTGCAGGCGATGTAATACAGAGGGTCATCCGGATGTTACATACAGAGAAGGGCACAGCGAAAGCGGCTGTGCCCTTTTTTGAATAATCAGAATGCCGGGGTCCCCGCAAAGTAACTGCTTCAGCTTCCATGTTAAGGCCCCACCTGGTGGGGTTATTTTGGCATGTCAGAAAGAATATAGTGGGGTTGCTTTGAATGTCAGAGGATAACATCAGCCTAATCCTTCTGCTCCAGCCGCCATTTCTGATAGTCGAGGAACTCTTTGAATTCCCGCTTGCTTATCCCGGAAGCCATAGCTTCCTGTGCCAGGCGCAACCATTCACCGTCGAGTGAGTGCTCCTGCGCTTCCAGCGGCTCCCCGTACAGCAGGATATGAATAGATACCTGTAGCGCATCGGCCATTTTCTCAATGAATTGAATAGAGGGATTGGACTGAATATTTCGTTCTACATTGCTAAGGTATGATTTCGCTACGTCCGCCTTATCCGCCAGTTCGGATAATGACAGGCCCTTCTCCAGGCGGAGCTGATGAATGCGATTTCCTAAATGTTCCGGCACAGTTAAACGCCCCTCCGCACTTTTTGTTAACAGTATAGCAAATAACCCTACAACGGACAAAGCACTACCTGAATCAATGTATGAATCCCGTTCAGAATGTTTTCATTATTGTTCACCTCACTTTAACTCCCCGAAGCAGCTTCACTATACCCGTTGAAAAAATTCGAAATCCCTAAGACTGTTCTCTAAAAAGTACGAAAACATGAGCGAATCAGCGTATAAAGGAGAAAACGACCGCCAAAAACGTTCTTTATAACGAATTTGCTTAAAAATGAGGGTTTAAATTATGCAGGAACATGACATATACTTATGCCAAGGTTCTTTATAACGAACAGTATATGTTCTTCATAAAGATCAAATGACTGATAGACGAACTAGTCTGCATGCTATGTGCGGCTACTAAAGGAGAGGCTCCTGTGAGGCTTTCACGAACTTCGCGTAAGAAAAATAACCGCCGGTTAATCCTTCCGCAGCTTGCGGGAATTGTAGTGATCTCAGTCTATGGCATCGGTCAGATCACTTCACCGACCTATGCGCTTATAACCGGCAGTGCAGCGGCAGAATCGGGTATTACAAGCGCCTTTGTTTTTCCGGTAACAGTGGACCAATTAGCAAATAAGGCCAGTGAAGCGATGAACCGGGCTGTTCTGAAGCGTGAGGCGGCCAAAGGGGTGTTCGCAGACATCGCGGATACGAATGCGGATTCCGAAGCGGCAGAAGGACAAATGAGCGGCATACAGGAGGCTGCTGAACAAGCACGCGGAGCTGCCGCGTCTGCAGCTGAACTGCTGGCGCAGCTCGAAGCCTACTCCCTGCGTTCACAGCAGGATCTTGCACAGCAGAGAGAGGAGATAAGGCTCCGGCTGGATTCCTTTGCTGTTACCTTTGAACAGCTGGAGGAGGCTCAGCAAACGGATACTTCTGTATTCGAGCAGCTGCTGGCTCAGGCTAATCTCACCATAGTCGAATTTCAGGAGATGGTCCGCAGGCTTGCTTCAACTGTACGGGTAGATACCTATGTTCAGGCAGCCTACCAGCAGGCGATGACAGCGGCCTCACAAGCCGGAACTTATGCTGATGAAACTTCACAGCTGTATACCCAGGCAGCGGACGCACTACAGGAGCTAAAAGCTGCCGAAGAGAAAGCCAAACTCGAAGCAGAGGAGAAAGCCAAACTCGAAGCAGAGGAGAAGGCGAAACTCGAAGCAGAGGAGAAAGCGAAACTTGAAGCAGAGGTGAAGGCGAAACTCGAAGCGGAGGATACAGCTAAGCCCGATACCGGAGAAGAGCAGGCTAAGCCTGAGGCTGAGGAAGCGGCCAATCCCGGGGTGAGCGCACCGGCTGATCCCGACGCACCTGTGACGGAGACGAATGCTGACGGCATAACCGTAAAAATAGGACAAAACAAAACGGATTTCAAATAAGGAGATGCCTGAAGTGATTCTCAAATGGACCCGCAATATACTCATGTACGTTTTGATGGCGCTGTTTCTGGTCGTGCTGATATCAGCGGTAACCAGCAGAATGAACGGCGGAACACCGAAGATTCTGGGCAAGGAAATTCTGACGGTCCTATCCGGTTCGATGGAGCCCGGAATTAAGACCGGCGCTATCATTGCAGTTAATCCGGTCAGGGATCAAGCCGGGCAGACCGCCTTTCAGCCGGGGGATGTTATTACCTACCAAGCTTTGGATGGATCAGGCAGCCTGATCACTCACCGGATTGTAAGCGTCAGCGGCACCGGGGCTGAGCTTGCCTATATCACCAAAGGCGATAATAACGACGCACAGGACCCTTCGCCGATTCCCGCAGGAAATGTAGTTGCAAGCTATGCCGACTTCACGGTTCCATGGGTCGGGTTTCTCATGAACTGGGTGAAATCGACCGCCGGCATCATTATTGTGATCCTGATTCCCGGTGTTTATCTGGTGATCTCATCCATTGTAACGATGTTTAAAGCGATTATGCGGATGGATGACGATTCTGCAGAGCCGCAGGCGGCAGCCGGTGACTCACCGCCGGTAACGAACGGTTGATGCTTCCTTTCAACGCGCTCATGCGGTTAGGGAAGATTCAATAAATATTCTATTATATTCTCCATGCATGGAGACCAGGAGGAGACAAATTACAATGGCTAATCTTAAAAAGACAATGGCAATGGCAATGGCGACTACTGCACTGGGGGCTACTTTAATTGCCGGAGGGTCCTTCGCGATCTTTACGAGTTCGGTACAGAATACAGGCAATACCTTTGCCGCCGGCACGCTTAAGATCGGACTGGATAAAGAAGATACGGATACTCCATACGCCAAGTATTTTAATCTGACCAACTGGGCTCCGGGCGACTCCAGCATTCAGCCTGTAGTGGTAAGCAATGAAGGTACGCTTGAGCTGCGTTATGACCTGGCACTGGCTGTCGGCGGCGATCTGGGCGGCGGTACCCATCCGGTCACCATTAAGGTGTACTCCGATGCTGCCGGAACTATAGCGCTTACCGCGACGGACCGTGTACTGGCTGTCGGCGCTTCTGAGACCCTTTATGTCAAAGTGGAGTTCCCGAAAGATGCCGGCAATGAGTATCAGGGCAAATCCGGAACAGCCAGCATTAAGGTGGACGCAGAGCAGACTAAGAATAATTAACAGCCGGACCGGTCTGTCATAGCGGCTTTATATTCATACAAAAATTTAAAGGGGGGATGCCCCCCTTTTCCTAAGGAGAGCTTATTATCATGATGAAAAAGAAAAAACTGCTCATTACCGCACTGTCATCCGTAGTCCTGCTCTGTGCCGCAATCGGCGGGGGAACCTATGCCCTGTTTACCAGCTCTGCCCAAAATACAGGCAGCACCTTTGCTTCCGGCACCTTGTCTCTCACTACCCACCGCAATGACGTTCCGGTAGAAGGGCCGATGTTCTATACTAACGACTCTGATGCAGGCCGTATGGGTACCGGGCTGTGGGCACCGAAGGATACACATACCCGTGCGATGCTGATTAAAAACACCGGAACACTGGATGCGAAATTGACTGATCTTGTGGCACTGCCGGAAGGAACATCCGATCAGCAGGCTGCTGCGCTCGCTTTTGGCGAACAGGCGGTAGTAACCGTAGCTGCACTGGCAACGCCGGGCGGTGTTACGCTTAATGCTGATGCGCTTAATCAAGTGAACGAAGCTGCGGATCAGTTATTCAAATCTCTGATTAACGGCCCAAGCTTCACCAAAGCGCTGGCGCGCAGCGGACAGGAGGCATTTGCAATTGCCAGAGAAGCCGTGCTTGACTGGACTTATCGTGTGAATAACAACGGGCAGACGGTGGAGGTAAGTGTATCGGATGCTTATGTGGGCTCGCTTAAGGACCTGTATAACGGAGGCGCAGGGCGTGATGCCAACCTTCCGAATCTGATTCTTCCGGCTAAAAAAACCATGCACCTTGCTTATAATGTAACTTTTGTTGATGATACCGGCCTTACCTTCGACAACGATGCCATTCAGGGTAAGTCCGTAAACTTCACCTTCAAGAATACATTTGAGCAGGTGAAAAATAACTGATATAGGCATAACCGCAAAAGAGCGTCACCTCCGGCCTGATCAACCGGAGGTGACGCTCTTCATGCTGCTGCCGGGTGTGTTCCATTAGCGCCTAAGGCAGCTTCTCCCCCCGCGAGCTTATATACAGCTCATACCATTCCTTGCGGGACAGCTCTACCTTATCTGCTCCGGCGCAGGCGGCGATCCGCCGGGGATTCACTGTGCCGATTACCGGCTGGATCGCTGCCGGGTGGGTCATCAGCCAGGATAATACTATAGCTTCAGGAGTGGTGCTCTTCTGTTCAGCAAGCGAGCTGACCATAGCGGCCGTATTCACTACGCTCTCCGGCTGGCCTTCAAGCGAACGCCCGCTGAAGCTGCCCTGGGCCAGCGGCCCCCAGGCCTGCAGCTGGATGTTCTCCATGCGGCAGTATTCAACCGTACCTTCAGGGAAGGTGATATCCTTCCAGGGCTCACGGTTTACGCTGATCATGGCATCGAGCCAGCTAATTTTGGCCAGGCTCATGTGAAGCTGGTTGACAATGAACGGCTCGTCGCAATAGTGCTGCAGCAGCCTGATCTGGGCGGCGCTCATGTTGGAGACACCGAAGTGGCGGACCTTACCCGATTTTTTGAGCTGATGCAGAGCCCCGGCAATCTCCTCCGGGTCCATCAGCGGGTCGGGCCGGTGCAGCAGCAGGATATCAAGATAGTCTGTACCGAGGCGGGCTAAGGTGCCGTCAACACTCCTCAGGATATGCTCTCCCGAGATATCAAACGTGTTGCTGGTGTCTCCCGGCTCAATCAGCTTAATGCCGCATTTGGACTGGATAATCATCTCCCCGCGAAGCCCGGGCCGGTCCTTGAAGATCTGGCCGAACACCTTCTCCGCTTTACCGCGGGTATAGATATCCGCATGGTCAAAAAAGTTGATGCCGATTGCCAGTGCGGCTTCAACCGCCTCGTGTCCCTGCCGGATATTATCCGCAGTCAGCGGCTCATGATCCCAGCCTCCCCCGAGGCCCATACAGCCCAGGGCGATCCGGCTGGCGGGGATTCCCCGTGTGTTAAGTGGCAGCGTTTTCAGCAAAACCTATCCCTCCGTCACAATGGAATAACAGCTCAGGGATATTGTACACCCTCAGAAGCCGGTATGGTACTTTTTGTCACTGGAGGAGCGGTGCTTGGTACCTTCCTTATCCTTCTCCTCCTGCTTCTCCAGCGTCAGGTCCTCTACCGGGATAGGATCAACATGCTGCTCGCTCTCATGCAGATCGAACAGGCTGGGCTGGTCTGTCGGGTACTGCTCAGGGTGATCACGCTCGTCTCCCTGCAGCCTGCGCTGCTTCAGTGACTCTTTTTCAGCGTCCATATGGAATCCCTCGCTCTCATAAAGAATAGTTTGCACGTTAATACACCGTTTCAGGTGTTACTAAACAGCAAAGAGGCCCCCTCAGGGCCCCTTTGACCATACTTCATCTATAGTGACAACGGTGTTCCGAAATCGTTAAGCTTACGTGCCGTAACATCTGCGTAGAGCCGTTTCAGCCATTTCAGCTCGGTAAGGCTGTGCTCGTACCGGCCGTACATCAGGTGCAGTGCCGAACGGGGAACAACAGAAATATGATCCTCGTAGACCTGATAAGCATAATTGACCTGATGTTCAATCTCACGGATGCGTTCCTCCAGCACCTTTTCCACCTTCTCCTGGTCAATATACCGCGACAGCGCCAGAGCCATGTAGAGGGGGTGGTAGACCAGCTCGACCTTCTTGATCTGCTGCAGGATCAGCTGCTCGAACAGGGCTTTACCTTTACCGGTGATCCGGTAAATGGTTTTGTCCGGACGGTCATTGCTGCGGATCGTTTCCCCGGCTTCAATATACTCCTCCTGTGCCAGCCTGTCGACAGCATAGTAGAGTGAGCCCATCTGCAGCTTCATCATCTGGTCGTACATGCGCTCCTTCATAATGAGTGTAATCTCATAAGGATGCATGTCTTTTTCCTGCAGCAGGCCGAGAATTACCATTTTCATCGACATTGCGGGTTACCCCCGGTTGCCGGAGGGCTGAGCTGTCTTCGGCTTAAGTGTAAGCCGGTCTTTAGGCATCAGGATGACAAACACTACCCCGAGCACCGCTGGAATCAGCGCCCACATAAAGGTATGGGAGATGGAATCGGACAGTGAGCCGGTAATCTTGCCCAGTACGTCAGCGGGAATATTGGCACGGGCCTCCGGAGTCAGTGCTGCCTGCGGACTACCGAAGGAGGCAGCCTGTTCACTGTTGCCGAAAGCGCTGCTCAGGCCGTTCGTGAAGCTGTTGCGCTGAATAATTCCGAAGATTGTAATCCCGAGCGTCATGCCGAGTGAACGCATGAAGGTGCTGGTGGAGGTCGCAGAGCCGCGCTGCCGGATGTCAAAATGATGGATCGAAGACATGCTGAGCACCGAGAAGGAGAAGCCGACGCCGAAGCCGGTCAGCAGCATGAAGAGATTCAGCATCAGCCGCGAGGTTTCCGGTGACAACGTGCTCAGGCAGAATACCCCTGCCAGGAAGCACACCGCTGAGAGCAGCATAATGTTGCGGAAGCTGGTCTTGGTAGTGAGCAGCCCGCCGGTCTGGCTTCCGAGCACGGTGCCGATCATCATCGGCATCAGGATCAGCCCTGAGTTGGTAGCCGAGCCGCCGTTAACACCCTGCACGAAGATTGGGATGTAGACTGTAGCCACAATAAAGGTGGAGCCGTAGAACAGACCGATCAGGCTGCTGGTCGCAAATAACCGTTTGCCGAACATCGCGAATGAAATTACAGGCTCTGACGCCGATCGTTCAATAAAGATGAAGGCAATCAGCAGCACAGCAAAGCCGGCGAACAAGCCGAGAATGGTAGCAGAATCCCAGGTATACTGGTTGCCGCCAAGCTCCAGGGCGAACATCAGGCAGATGATCGAGCCGACAAGCGTAAAAGCGCCGCCCCAGTCAATCCGCTGCTTGGCATGAGAAATGGATTCTTTATAGGACGTCATGATCAGTATAAAGGCGACGATGCCAATCGGCAGGTTGATGTAGAATACCCACTGCCAGCTGAGATAATCGGTAATGTACGCGCCCAGAAGCGGCCCGATGACGCTGGAGATGCCGAAGACGGCGCCGAAGAGTCCGGTCAGCTTACCTCTTTTTTCAGGCGGATAAATATCGAACACAATGGTGAAGGCGATCGGCATCAGTGCACCGCCGCCAATCCCCTGAATTGCCCGGTAAATACTGAGCTGTGTAATGCTGGCTGCCGTTCCGCACAGGGCAGAACCTGCCAGGAACACGATAAGGCCGAAGATGAAGAACCGTTTGCGGCCGTACATATCCGACAGCTTGCCGAAAATCGGCGTGCCGGCCATGACCATAACCATATATGCGGAGGTGACCCAGACAATTTTGTCGAGACCGCCAAGCTCGGATACGATGGTGCCCATAGCTGAAGCTACAATGGTATTATCCATTGCGGACATCAGAATACCCAGCAGCAGGCCGACAACCACGAGCTTTAAATTACTTTCTTTAGTATGCATGCTTCGCAGACTCCTTTTCACGTTCATTCTAGAAACAGACCTTATTATATTCAAATTTGAATAGGGTAGCAACAATTATTTTTCGGCATTCAGTAGAAAGTATGGGCGTAACTGAGGGGATGTATGCGAACAAGGGGAGAGGGGAAGCCGCAGCTGCTCATAAAAAAGAGCCGGCCGGCGGACAGCGGCGATCTACATCACCGCACTTCCGTGCCGGGGCTCTCTGGTCTCTAAATATTGGATGAAAATCTCCGTAAGCTCCGGATCGAACTGGCTCCCGGCACAGGCACGCAGCTCAATGACCGCTTCATCGAAGGATTTGGTCGGCTGGTACGGGCGTTCGGTGGTCATGGCATCGAAGGAGTCAATTATCGTAAGCATCCGGCAGAGGCGGGGGATTTCCTCACCCTTGAAGCCGTACGGATAACCTTTGCCGTCGTAGCGTTCATGATGCAGTTCAATATAAGGAGCGAGCTCCTTGAACTTGTCGTTGGTCAGCGCCATTTTTTTGCCCCAGGTGACATGCCACTTTACCATTTCCCATTCCTCGGGGGCGAGCTTGTCTGTTTTGTTCAGGATGCTCCAGGGTATCTCCAGCTTGCCGATGTCGTGAATCAGCGCCCCCAGAGTGAAATTTCGTTTGGATATGGCATCCATGTCCAGAATTTCGCTCATATCCATCGCATAACGGAAGACGCGTTTGGAATGGCGGAACGTCTCCATATCCTTGTACATGAACAGGTTAAGCTGCTGCTCGATATCCCGCACATCCTGGCTAAAGTCCAGCTCCTGCTCCAGCGGGGAATGCATTCCGTACGTGTGGACGGTATTTTTGCCCTGGCGTTTGGAGTAGTAGAGTGCCTGATCGGCATGGTCGACGAGCTGGGACTTATCATGGATGTCGCTGCTGCTGGCGGCAACCCCGGCCGAGAAGGCAAGGCAGCCGAGCGGGAAGATCTCAACACCCTCAAAGCGGCTGTTGTTGAGCTTTATACGCAGCTGGTCAATATAGGTCCGGGCCTCCTGGCTGTCATATCCGGGCATCAGCAGGGTGAATTCTTCACCGCCGTACCTCGCAGCGATCGTGCCTGATTTCCGGGACTCTGTCTTAAGCAGCTCCCCGACAAAGGAGATCAGCTTGTCCCCCTGGAGGTGGCCGAAGTGATCGTTATATTTTTTGAAGTCGTCAAGATCAATCATAGCAAGCGATAAGGACGTGCCTGAGGACCGTGATTTCTGAATTTCCTGTTCGAGAACTTCTTCAAAGTAGCTATGGTTGAACAGTCCTGTCCGCTGGTCGGTATTGGCTCTTTCCTCAATGCTGCGGTACATGGCAAACAGCTTCTTGAAGGATTGACAGAGCAGCACCGCCAGGGCCATGAAGAGCAGCAGCCCGAGAATCTGATTGTGATAGACGAGCACCGTCAACACGAGGGAAAGCACTAAAGTACACAGATAAACGAACATTGCATCTTTAATCATGCCTTTGATGGTTTCGTAAAGCGTAGCCCGGTACAAAATGTAATAATATAAAACAACCATCAGGGTATTAGTGGAGAAATAAACGGCCAATACAATAAGATAAGTGAATAGCTGAGTATTTACAAGCGGTCCGGGGTTTCCTCCGAGGTAATGAAAGCAGGCGCCTGATGCAATGATCATAGTGGAGTAGATGAAAAAATTAGTCAGATGCTTCCACCAGCGTGTGCTGCGATCTATGACAGCAAAAAATATACAGTTCAGCAGCAGGACAGTCAGTGTAAATCCCGGCCCGAATATGAAGATGCAAGCCAGATACACCGATGAATCCATCGACTGCTCATTGCCTTCCGGCGGAAGCTGGATCATGAAGAAGTTAAGAATAAGGCAGGCGCTGGTCATCGCATAAACCCAGACCCAGGTTGAGGTGGAGTAGTGGAGGAACTCAAAGCGGTTACTATATGAAAACAGTCCCATGCCGATCAGGCATACGGACAGTGCATACATGTGGCCTGAATCCAGCGTTGCAACAAAAGATTTAAGTTTAGACATGAGGACCCCTCTTTACATTATCAGAATATTCCTTTGTACATAATAATGGTTTTAGGAATAATTGAATAGCCGTAATGTAAAGAAACAGGCGGAAGGTCCCACCTGTTTCGTTGCAGATCATATTATAGTCCGCCAATCTTGAAGCCTGAAGTCAGAGCGACAACAACAGACGCTACGATAATAGCATTGATCGCCAGACGGGAATATTTAATGCCTTCCACTTTCTTTTTCACAGAAGAATCCTCCCTTCATATAATCAGTTAGCGGCTTATCCCTGCATATCAGGCTGCGTATTCCGGGTTGTGGCGGCAGGTGTCATAATGTGAAGGATGAACAGGAAGATTCCGAAATTCATTACTACGTCACCAATACTGATAGCCTGCGTACGCGGATAAGGGCTGGACAGGGGGATAATGTCACCCAGAAAGGCCAGGCGGGTCGAAGCATCAAGCAGGTAGTGCTTGGTAACTGCATCGCCGCTTTTGAGCATCTCCAGATAGATCGGGTCCAGAACGGACGCCGCCTCGTAGGATACCGGCATTCTTCCTCCGTTGACAAGCATAACCAGAAAGTTCAGGAATACGCCTATCATAATCAGCCAGAATCCTTTGTTGTGCCGGTTCAACCATAAAAAAATCAGCCCTACCACATACACAGCGATATAGATATATCCGCTGGCTGCGGCAACAGTGGACGAGCGCTCCTGCATATAAAACATCAAAAATTGGAATACCAGCAGCAGCGGGAAGATCCAGCCTGACTTAAGCCGGATGTTGCTGAACTGGACAAGGCCGTGCTTAAGTCCGCCCCGGAATAAGCCGGCAATGAAACCGATAATAATGCCATCGTAAACCATTAAAGCTTACCTGCCTCTGATTCAGAATAAAAAATATGTAAATATTGGCTTCTTCATGGGTATTCGCTGTCATTTGAACAAAATCCTTTTTTACTGCATAAATAATTTTCTCGACATACCCATGGGGGGTATGTTAAGCTTGGTTTGCAGCCAGGATACAGGGAGGTATGTTAGATGGCACCAAAGGAAGAGAAGCAGACTCCTGCAGCCTGCGACAGCAGCTGTCATGCTCCGGGTGTGCGCAAGAGCCACCATTCCGAGGAATTTAAGAACGGACTGGCTACCCGGCTTAACCGGATAGAAGGACAGATCCGCGGGATTAAAGGCATGATTGAGCGCGATACGTACTGCGATGACGTGCTTAACCAGCTGGCAGCTGTTCAGGCTGCGCTCGGCGGAGTCGGTAAGCTGCTGCTGGAAGGCCATATGCGCAGCTGTATCGTGGAGCGGATTGAGGCCGGAGAGCATGAGGTTATCGACGAGCTGCTGATTACGGTCAACAAGCTCATGA
>RCUO01000664.1_pt1 | contig 16112 bp, 16 predicted proteins | sample 2166161 | NCBI WGS metagenome assembly RCUO01 (sample SAMN09932617, study PRJNA488358) | compost metagenome | feature: garden; material: soil; isolation source: compost soil in cyclohexanecarbonitrile-enriched culture | place: Germany: Experimental Botanical Garden Goettingen | collected 2016-01-27 | reverse complement strand
CAGTGGCCTTCGGCTTGCGGGTCACATAGTTGATGACGCCGCCAGCGTCGCCACCGCCGTATAACGCGCCGGCCGGCCCCTTCAGCACCTCCACCCGCTCGATGTTGAACAACTGCGGTACCGAGAAGCCCGCATAGGGATCGCCGCGGAGGCCGTCATACAGCACGTTCTCCTGACGGAACCCACGCAGGGTCACCCCGGCATAGCTGAAGTAGCTGATGCCGCTGATGCTGCGATAGAGATCGGTCACCTGGCGTGCGGCCTGGTCGTCGATCAGCTCGCGCGGCAGCACCTGGATGGACTGCGGCACGAGTTCCAGCGGGGTATCGGTACGGGTGCCGACAGCGGCATCATCTACCCGGTACAGCGTCTGAGCGCGGCCGCGCACCTCCACCTTGTCCAGCTCCTGCACGCTCCTCGACGGAGCGTCGGCGGCATAGCCTGTAGCAGCGAAGGCCAGTGTCGTGGTGAGGCACAGAATGCTCTGGCGGGGCAGGAGATGGGGCATGGGCGTTGTCGATGTGGCTGCAAATGAGAAAGATTAGCATTTGCGACGACCCGGTACCCATCCCCCGATTGCGCTATGGACACGAGGACGGGTCCGTATAGGGCGTACCGGCCAGTGCCACCAGCGTCCCCGTGGCGCCGCGCACGATCAGCGGCACCATCGCCTGCCGCGGATCGCCGCCGTCCGACAGCACGCGCAGTCCCTGTTCGTAGGCGGTCACCATCGACGCCATCAGCATCGACGCGGCCAGTCGCGCGTCGGCGTCCCCGACGGGGCGTCCCGCAGACTCAGCCATCAACTGTGCCAGGTCATCGGTCAGCAGCGCTTGCAGCTGCCGCGCATGGGCTACCAGTACCGTGCTCTGGGCCACGGTTCTCCAGAAGGATGCTGCGCCGGCATTGATCCGCAGCAACGGATGGCTGGTATCCAGCAGCTCCCGCACCAGCGCCTGGAAGGCGGCCAGTGGCGTCATGGACGCGCGCGCGCGCATACCCTCGCGCAGCAGCTGCCGCGCTTCCTCATCACGGTCGAACACCAGCTGTTCCTTGCTGGCGAAGTAGTTGAACACCGTCTTGCGCGACACCCCGGCGGCGTCGGCGATCTCGCTCATCGACACCGCCTCGAAGCCGCGCTCGATGATCAGCCGGGTGGCGACGTCGGAAATCGCCTGTCGGGTCTCGGCTTTACGTTGTTCACGGCGGCCGGGCGGCGGGGGCATGGGCGGTTCACTTGTGGAAACGTACACCGAGTGTAACATTGTCGCCGCCAGAGCGCCGACCCGGTGCTCACGAGGATTTCCAATGCGGTACGACGTCGTCATTGCCGGGGCTGGCCCGGTTGGGCTGTTCCTGGCCTGCGAACTGGGCCAGGCGGGATGCTCGGTGCTGGTGCTGGAGCAGGCGGCCTCGCCGGAGTCGCCGTTGAAGCGCCTGCCGTTCGGGCTGCGCGGCTTGAATGCCCCCACGCTGGAGGCGCTGGACAGACGCGGTCTGCTGGACGCCGTGGCCGCCGGCCAGGTGCTGAAACCGGAGAAAGGCCCGCCGCCGCCGGGCACCGCGCATTGGCTGTCGCAGCCGCGCCGGTTGGCTGGGCACTTCGCGGGTATTCCGTTTGCACTCGACAACGTCGATAGCGGCCGCTGGCCCTGGCGCCTGCCCAGCCCGGTCGGCGTGCAGATGGCGGTGGAACTGCAGTCGCTGGAGGCCGTGCTGGCCGAGCGTGCGCAGGCGCTGGGCGTGGTGATACTGCGTGGTGCGGGCGTGCAGGAAGTGCAGTTGGGTGCCGACGAGGTCCAGGTCGAGGCGGGCGGGCAATCCTTCCGCGGGCGCTGGCTGGTCGGTTGCGATGGTGGCCGCAGTACCGTGCGCAAACAGGGTGGCTTTACCTTTGCCGGTACCGATCCGGAGTTCACCGGCCACTCGCTCAGCGTCGAGCTGGAAGATCCGACGGTGCTCAGCCCGGGGCGTCACACTACCGCCCAGGGCATGTGCAACTTCAATCCGCCGGGCACGATCGCCCTGGCCGATTTCGACGGTGGCGCCGGCCATCGCCAGCCGCTCGACCGCGATACGGCACAGGCACTGCTGCGGCGTATCTCCGGCCGTGAAGCAACGATCACCACACTGCAGCTGGCCACCACCTGGACCGATGGCGCACGGCAGGCCATCGCCTATCGTCGTGGCCGGGTGCTGTTGGCAGGTGATGCCGCGCATGTGCATTCGCCGCTGGGCGGGCAGGGGTTGAACCTGGGCCTGGGGGATGCGATGAACCTTGGCTGGAAGCTCGCCGCCGTCATCCGCGGCGAGGCAGCCGATGCGTTGTTGGACACCTATCAGGTCGAACGCCACCCTATCGGCGCCCGAGTGCTGGAATGGTCGCGCGCGCAGGTCGCGTTGATGCGCCCAGGTGCGGGCTCACGTGCATTGGCTGCGATCGTGGCCGATCTGGCAGAAACGCGTGATGGCGCCACGTATCTCGCCGACCGCGTATGGGGTGTGGGCCAACAGCTGGAGCTGGGTCAGGCCCATCCGCTGGTGGGCCGCAGCACGCCGGATTTCCTGCTGGTCGATGGTCGCCGCATGGGTGAACTGCTGCGCGCAGGGCAGGCGGTGCTGTTGGTGTTCGATGCCACGGGCTCGTTGTGCGAGGCGGTTGATGTCGAACGATCCCGCATCCTGTCCATCGCGCAGCCGGCTGTCGATTCGCTGGGCCTGTCCGCGCTGCTGGTTCGTCCAGATGGCATTGTCGCCTGGGCCAGTGATGGCGCCGATGCGGCAGGACTGGCGCAGGCCCTACGGGAATGGATGGGCCCGGTTGGCAGGGAGGCGATTGCCTGAGTTCCGCCGCAGCCCGCACAAGGCTGCGCCGCCCCCTTTCAGAGGTCCTTCTTCTTCCCGCTCAGGTCCAGCGGCTGGTCACTGCCTTTGCGTTCGCTCGACCAGACCTCAACGCTCTTGCTGCAGCGGCTTTCGCGGGCGGCAACCTCGGGCGGCAGGTCCTTCACATGCGGCGACTCCTGGCAGGCGGCATGCATGGCCGAATCGTCATAGGTGGCACAAGCGCTGATCGACGCGAGGACAAGGGCGCAGAGGGCGGAGCGGAACAGGGGCTGCAGGAGGCGCATGGGGGGTCTCGGGAACGGGACGGTCTGGCCATCGAATTCAATCCGTGACCCGGCACACGCGCAATCCGACTGGCAGCACTTGTTATTGAATAACAACTATGACATTGCTCAGGGGCTGACCACTGCCGATCAGGCAATGCAGATCAGGAACACCGTCGACAGCGCAAGCATCAACACGAACACCCGCCGACTCAAGGCCAGGCAGGTCAGGCAGGCCGCCAACGCCCAGGCCGCCAGCAGCACACATCCCAGCAACCACAGTCCGGCCGTCATCATCGAGCCGGCCGCTGCGGCGGACAGCGCAAAGGCCTTGAACAGCGCCACGCCCAGCACGCTGCCCAGGGCGCCGGCCCGCAGGGCAATTGCATCGTGGCAGGTGGGGGAAATCTGGCGGTGCATGAGGGTTGTGTCGCGCTTGGGGAGCTGGCGTGCGCAACTCTGCAGCAAAGCGGATCTACGCCGCGTGTTCGTCAACCTGCAGTGTGGTTACCGCACGCGAAACGCGGTCGCATCAGTCGAACTCGCCGTCCGCCGCTTCCAGGCGACGACGGTATTCGGCCCGGTGCTTGTACAGCCGCTGGCACTCCTCCGACCGATGGATGCGGCTGCCAGGCTCGTTCGCCACGGAGTCGCACATCTTGGCGATGTGGTTGTTCCCGGCCAGCTCCATCACGAAGAACACCGCCGTGATGCCAGCGCCCAGCAGCACCACATACAGCAGGCGGCTGAGCCAGCGTGAGCGCTTGCGTTCGACGTGTTGTTGCAGCGTCAGGTCGAAGCGGATGATGCTCAGCACGATCCAGACCACGCTGACGAGGAAGCACAGCGTGGGCAGCAGCCCGCGCCAGAGCCCAGCCTCGTAGACCGACTCGCTGTAGTGCACCGCCGCGCCGGCACCGGCGATGGCGATGGCCAACGCCCAGTTGCGGCCCAGCGAAAGCAGGTCATCGAGCAGCTTCTCGCGCCTATGGGGAGTGACTGCCACGTAGCATCCTTGAGCATGGTCCTCGGCCGCCGGTTGCGGCCGATCTGCGCAGATGGTGCGGCATCACCGGCGCGATGAGAAGCGGGTGAGTGCTGCGATCGGATCGTCGCCATCGCTGCGGCGACGGCAGACGACCCATCGGGGTTCAGCGGCTGCCGGCGACAGCGGCCTTGCGGTTCTTCTCCAGCATCACCGACACGCACCACAACAGCAGGCCGCCGACCGCAGTCGCCGCACCTACATAACCGGTGGTGGCCGGGCTGAAGCCGGCGCTGATCGCCATGCCGCCCAGCCATGGGCCGAGTGCATTGGCGGTGTTGAACGCCGCATGGTTGGAGGCGGCGGCCAGGGTCTGCGCTTCGCCAGCCACATCCATCAGGCGGGTCTGCAGCACCGCAGCCAGGGCGCCCATCGTGCCCACGGTGATGATCATCGGGCCGATGGTCCACACCGACTCGGCGGCCAGCGGGTACAGCAACAGCATCACGATCGACCACAGCAGCACCACGGCAGCGGCCTTGAAGTGGAACTTGTCGACCAGCCAGCCGCCGGCGATGTTGCCGATGATCGCGCCGATGCCGAACACGCCCACCGCCAGCGGCATCCACGATTCGGCCACGCCGGTCACTTGCACCAGGGTCGGTGCCAGGTAGGTGAACACGCAGAACATGCCGGCAAAGCCCACCGCGCCGATCGACAGCGCCAGCCATACCTGGGTGGTGTTGAACGCGCGCAGCTCGCGCATCGGCGAGGTCCGCACCTCATCCGGGTCGGGCAGCAGGAAGCGCGCGATCATCGCCACCGTGGCGATGGCCAGCACGCTGACCAGGGCGAAGGCGGTACGCCAGCTCAACTGCTGGCCCAGCCAGGTGGTCAGCGGATTGCCGATCAGGATCGCCACCGACAGGCCGAGCAGTACGCGCGACATCGCTTGCCCGCGCTGGCCGGCCGGGCTGATTGCGGCCGCCACCAACATCGCCACGCCGAAGTAGGCGCCATGCGGCAGGCCAGCGACGAAGCGGGCGACCAGCATCGTGCCGTAGTTCGGTGCCAATGCGCTGGCCAGATTGCCGACGGCATAGAAGCCCATCAGCGCCAGCAGCAGCTTGCGGCGCGGGAAGCTGGCGCCGACGAAGGCCAGGATCGGTGCACCCACCACCACGCCGATGGCATAAGCGCTGATCAGGTGGCCGACCTGTGTTTCGCTGATCGACAGGCCGCGGCTGATCTCCAGCATCAGGCCCATGCTGGCGAATTCACTGGTGCCGATGGCGAAGCCGCCCAACGACAGGGCGAGGATGATCAGGGTGCGCTGGCGCGGCGTCAGCCGAGCGGCCAGAGGGGAATTGGGGCTCATGCGGGGGCGCAAAGGGGCGGGGAAGCGCCACATTGTACTGCTGCACCGCAGCAGGCATCAGCGCCCGTTGCCAAGAATCAGCGTTTGGCAAACCGCAACGCCCGCTTTCCAGGTCCGTTCAGGCCGGGGAACGCATGTTTCTCCAGATCAGCTGGGCCATTGCAGGTACGTACCCGCTGTTCCCATGCTGGTGTCCAGCAGGTGGAGGCTTGATCATCGCCCAGCGTGATTGCTGGGCGTTGACCTGGCACAGACCGCTGGCTAACGTGAGACGGCCTACAGCCTGCTGGCGCGTGCCCTTTGAGCCCTTTGAGCTACACCATCCGCAGTGAAACGCCAGACGACATCGTCGGCATACACGCGCTGACCTGCGCCGCCTTCGCCATGGCGAGACACAGCAGCCACACCGAACACCACATCGTCGATGCATTGCGCGAGCGTGGCGAGTTGAGCATCTCGCTGGTGGCAGAGGATGCCGGCCGACTCGTCGGTCATGTCGCGATTTCCCCGGTCAGCGTGCAGGACGGCAGCCAGGGCTGGTTCGGGCTCGGGCCGATTTCGGTGCTGCCGGAACAGCAGGGACGGGGCGTGGGCACGGCATTGATGCAGGCCGCGATCGAGGCGATGCGCGTGCAGGGTGCGCGGGGCTGCGTGCTGTTGGGCGAGCCAGGCTATTACGGGCGTTTTGGTTTTCGCGCCGTGCCGGATCTGGTGCTGCCGGGTGTGCCGGCGGAGTATTTCCAGGTCCTGTGCCTGCAGCCACCAATGGCGCAGGGCGAGGTGGATTACTCGCCGGCGTTCGACGCGGTTGGTTGATCGGGGAACGGTCGGCGCTCCGAACGCCGGTCAGTCTTGATGGCGCAGGTGGATGAGGGGATATGGACGACCCTGCGAATCCACCGGCGAGCGGCCGGTTTCTGCGAAACCCATGCGCCGATAGAAGCCCTCGGCCTGTGCATTCTGCGCGTTGGCGTCGGTGGTCAGTTGCGGATGCAGGGCCAGCGCATGCTGCAGCAACTGGCGGCCGATGCCGGTTCCGCGCACGTCGGGATCGATGAACAACGCTTCCATGTGTGAGCCGTCGATCAGCATGAAACCCTGCGGCCGGTCCTGGTCGTCGACTGCCACGATCAGCGGGGCCTGTGGCAGGAAGCCGGCAACTTCGGCGTCGATGGCCTGGCGGTCTTCGGCACTGAGGAAGTCATGGGTGGCGTCGACGGCCCGGCGCCAGAGGTCGACGAGAGCGTCGCCATCAGTGGCGCGGGAAGGGCGCAGGGTGGTCATGGGCATGTCCAAGGTGCTTCGCGAGTGCACACAAGTATAGCTGCCGCGAATGGAGGGAAAACGCCATTTCGAGGCGGCCTGCGAGGCGCGGTCGACGTGGTCGCGGAGGCCTGCGCTACACTGCGGTCGCGCTGAACTGTTCGAAATCGAGAACCGCCATGACCGACACCCTGGGCGTGCCCGTGCACGACGCCGACGAGCACTGGATGCGTCACGCGCTGGCATTGGCCGAACGCGCACAGCGTGAGTTCGACGAGATCCCGGTCGGTGCGGTGCTGGTGGGTGCTGACGGTCAGCTGCTGGGCGAGGGCTGGAACCTCAACATTGCCTCGCACGATCCCAGCGCGCATGCCGAGATCGTGGCCATGCGCGAGGGCGGGCGGATGCTGGCCAATCACCGCCTGATCGGCAGCACGCTGTATGTCACCCTGGAGCCGTGCGCGATGTGCGCGATGGCGATCGTGCATGCACGCGTGGCGCGCCTGGTCTACGGTGCCAGCGATCCCAAGACAGGTGCCTGTGGCAGCGTGTTCGATCTGGTCGGTGATGCCCGCCACAACCACCGGGTCGAGGTCCATGCCGGCGTGCTGGCCAAGGAGGCGAGCAACCGCCTGACCAACTATTTCCGGGCCAAGCGTGGCAAGCCGCCGCTGCTGCTGGAGGACCACGCTGGCGAGGGCTGAGTGGCGAAAGGGTATGATGGCCGCCACTTTCCTTTACCGGCGGGCCTCGTGCCTGCCCAGCAACGAGGCGACACGATGGCAGAGAACGGCGCGGCCAACGAGCGACTGATCTGGATCGACCTGGAAATGACCGGGTTGGATACCGACAACGATTCGATCATCGAGATCGCCACCGTGGTCACCGATGCCCAGCTCAACGTGCTGGCCGAGGGCCCGGAGTTCGCCATCCACCATCCGCTGGAAACACTGGAAGCGATGGACGAGTGGAACCGCAACCAGCATCGTCGTTCGGGCCTGTGGCAGCGTGTCATCGACAGCACCACGACGCTCGGCCAGGCCGAAGCGCAGACCGTCGCCTTCCTGGCGCAGTGGATTCCGGCCGGCGTGTCGCCGATGTCGGGCAATTCCATCTGCCAGGACCGCCGCTTCCTGCACCGGCAGATGCCGCGGCTGGAGAAGTACTTCCACTACCGCAACCTGGACGTGTCCACGGTGAAGGAACTGGCCAAGCGCTGGGCGCCGACCGTGGCCGCTGGCGTGGGCAAGAACAGCAACCACACCGCGCTGAGCGATGTGCACGATTCGATCAACGAACTGCGCCACTACCGCCAGTTCATGGGCGCACTGTCGGGCCTGCCGACCCCTTGATGGGTAGTGCCGGCCGCTGGCCGGCAACCGCCTGATGCTCACCGGCGGCACAGGGTTGCGGGCCAGCGGCCGGCACTACGCTCCGTTCAACTCCACGGCGCTAAGATCGGCCGTATGAACAAGCCCATCCTGCTGCCCCGTGATATCGCCCACGACGCCGGCGACTGGTCTGACCTGCAGCGGGCGGTTGCCTTGCTCGAGGCACCCACGATCACCGCACGCATGGCCAACCTGGTCGGCACGCCGCTGGAGTTCGCGGTGAAGGCGCTTCCCACCTCGGTCTCCAACCGCATCCACGGTGCGGTGCAGGCGGCGTTGTCCAAATCCGTGCAGGCCGCGCTGTGGAGCATGGACAACACGCCGGGCAAGGGCGCCTCGACACGTTGGCACAAGCTGGCGGCAGCGACGTCCGGCGCGGTCGGTGGTGCGTTCGGCTTTGCCGCGCTGTTCATCGAGCTGCCGGTGTCGACAACGATCATGATGCGTGCGGTGGCCGATGTCGCCCGCAGCGAAGGCTTCGATCTATCGCAGTTCAGTACCCGCCAGGCCTGCCTGGAGGTGTTCGCACTGGGCGGCAATTCGCCGCGCGACGATGCCAGCGAGACCGGCTACTACCTGGCCCGTGGCTTCACCACCGATGTGATGCGCCACCTGTCGGCCGAACTGGCCGGGCGCGTGGTGACCGGGCGTGACCTGACCCTGGGCGTGGCACCCAAGGAAGCCGGCAAGCTTCTGGCGAAGCTGGTGGAAAAGGTCGCCGCCCGCTTCGGTGTGGTGATCACCGAGAAGTTTGCCGCGCAGGCAGTGCCGATCGTCGGTGCGGCAGCCGGCGCGACGCTCAATACCATGTTCACCGACTACTACCAGGACATGGCCCGCGGCCATTTCATCGTGCGCCGGCTGGAGCTGAAATACGGCGAAGAAGTCGTGCGCACCTGCTATGACCGCATCGCGCACGGCGGGGCGTTGATCGAGCCGACGTTGTAATCCACACCATGCGTGGATGCGGCATCGTTGCCTCGACGGCACAACTGTTTTGCACGAACGCGCCTGTTGCGCGCGCAACGCCATCCCCATCCTTGCCGGCAATCCCCCGCAAGAGAATGCCGCCATGTTGTTCACCCCCCACCGCCTGGGCGCGCTGACGCTGCCCAACCGCATCGTGATGCCGCCGATGACCCGCTCGCGTGCGGCTGCCGGCAATGTCGCCACCGCAGAGATGGCCGAGTACTACGCCCAGCGTGCCGGTGCCGGCCTGATCGTCAGCGAAGGCACCCAGATCAGCCCGCAGGGCCAGGGCTATGCCTGGACCCCTGGCATCCACAGCGAAGCGCAGGTGCAGGGCTGGCGCAGGGTTACCGATGCCGTGCACGCGGCCGGTGGTCGCATCTACCCCCAGCTCTGGCATGTGGGCCGGGTGTCCCATGTCGCCCTGCAGCCAGAGGGTGCGGCACCGGTCTCTTCCTCGGCGCTGCTGGCCGAAGGGGTGAAGGTCTTCGTTGACCCGACCGGCGCTGGACCGGAATCCGGCGTGGGCGAGATGATCCAGCACTCGATGCCGCGTGCGCTGGGCGAAGAGGAGATCCCGGGCATCGTAGCTGACTATGCGCAGGCCACCCGCAATGCACTGGCCGCTGGCTTTGACGGCGTTGAGCTGCATGGTGCCAACGGTTATCTGATCAACCAGTTCATCGACTCGCAGGCCAACCAGCGCACCGATGCCTACGGCGGGGCGCTGCAGAATCGCCTGCGCTTCCTGCGCGAGGTGGTGCAGGCGGTGGTCGATGTTGCTGGCGGCGAGCGTGTCGGCGTGCGTCTGGCGCCGTTGACCACGCTGCAGGGGGCGGTGGACGACACCCCGCAGGCGACCTATCTGGCTGCCGCGCACCTGCTGGGCGAGCTGGGTGTGGGCTACCTGCACATCGCCGAGGCCGACTGGGAGGATGCGCCGTTGATGCCGGTGGCGTTCAAGCAGGCACTGCGGATGATCTATCCGGGCACGCTGATCTACGCCGGCAAGTACACCGCCGAGCGTGCCGGGCAGGCGCTGGCGGAAGGCTGGGCCGACCTGATCGGTTTCGGCCGGCCGTTCATCGCCAACCCGGATCTGCCCGAGCGCCTGCGCGTGGGCGCGGAGCTGAATCTTCCCGATCGCGCGACGTACTTCGGTGGTGGCGCGGTCGGGTTCACCGACTATCCGGTGCTGGAGGAGGCCGTGGAGGCCTGATGCCGCGTCCGCCGGGCATGGCCCGGCGCTACCGAAGGTGGCCAGGTAGCGCCGGGCCATGCCCGGCGGGCGGAGGGGTCAGGGCTTGTCGCGCACCAGTGCGTCGGCCTCGACCACGCCGCCATCCTTGCCATGCAGGTACAGGTGCATGTCCTGCTGCGGATACGGGATGTTGATGCCGGCCCTGTCGTAGCCCAGCTTGATCTGCTCCAGCAGGGTGACCTTGGTGCCGAAGTGATCGGCCGACTTCACATAGCAGCGGATGCCCAGGTTGATCGCGTGCGCACCCAGCTCGTACACCACCACGTCCGGTGCGGGCGTCTGCAGCACGCGCGGGTCGGCCTTCATCAGTGCCAGTGCGGTATCGCGGGCCAGCTGGATGTTGTCTTCGTAGCCGATGCCCACCACCAGTTCGACACGGCGGGTGGGCTCTGCCGTGAGGTTGATGATCGGGGCAGCAGTGATCAACGTGTTGGGAATGGTGGTGTGCTGGTTGTCGGCACCGGTGATCACGGTCTGGAAAATGCGCACCTCGCGTACCGTGCCGGTCTGCCCGGCGATGGTCACCACGTCGCCCACCCGGAACGGACGCAGGGTCACCAGCATCACGCCCGAAGCGATGTTCGACAGCGAATCCTTCAGTGCCAAGCCAACGGCCAGACCGGCGGTGCCGAGCACGGCCAGCAGCGGCGTGATCTGTACGCCCAGCGTGCCGATGGCCAGGATCACTACGATCACCAGCGAGGCCGCGTAGACCACGTTGCGCAGGAAACTGCCCAGCATCGGGTCCACACCCATGCGCGCGGTGGCGCGTGGCATCGCATTGGACAGCCGGCGCGCCACCCACATGCCGACCAGCAGCACGACGATGGCGGCCAGCAACGGCACGCCGTAGGTTTCCAGCAGGCGTTCCCAGTCGAGCGAATGGAACCAGGACGTCGTGGCGGGCGAGGGTGGGGCAGTGGCGATCATGCGGACTCCTTTGCAACGGGAACATGTACGACAGGAACATGGCGTGCGCGGACGCCAGAAACAGCAAGCCCCGCGAAGGCGGGGCTTGCGTGCAGCTTCAGTATGGGCCGACGTCGATGAAAGCGACGTCAGCCATCAGGCGTCAACAGCTCAACCCTTGGCCTTCAACTTGGCCAGGCGCAGCCAGGTATCGACCACGGTGTCCGGGTTCAGCGACACCGACTCGATGCCTTCCTGCATCAGCCACTCGGCCAGATCCGGATGATCGGACGGGCCCTGGCCGCAGATGCCGACGTACTTGCCCTTGGCACGTGCCGACTTGATCGCCATCGACAGCAGCTTCTTCACCGCCGGGTTACGTTCGTCGAACAGGTGCGCGACGATCGACGAGTCGCGATCCAGGCCCAGGGTCAGCTGGGTCAGGTCGTTGGAGCCGATCGAGAAGCCGTCGAAGATCTCCAGGAACTCATCGGCGAGCAGTGCGTTGGACGGCACTTCGCACATCATGATGATCTTCAGGCCGTTCTCGCCCTGCTTGAGGCCATTCTGTTCGAGCACCTCGACGACCTTGCGGCCTTCTTCCAGGGTGCGCACGAAGGGGATCATGACCCACAGGTTGTCCAGGCCCATCTCGTTGCGCACGCGCAGTACGGCCTTGCACTCCAGTGCGAAGGCAGCCGAGAAGCTCGGGTCGACGTAACGGCTGGCGCCGCGGAAGCCGATCATCGGGTTCTCTTCGTGCGGCTCGTAGCCGCTGCCGCCGATCAGGTTGGCGTACTCGTTGGACTTGAAGTCCGACAGGCGCACGATCACCGGGTTCGGCGCGACCGAGGCAGTGAGGGTGGCGATGCCTTCGGCCAGACGGTCCACGTAGAAGCCGACCGGATCGGAATAACCGGCGATCTTCTCGTCGATCTTCTTCTTCGTCGCGGCGTCCTGGCGGTCGTATTCCAGCAGCGCGTTGGGGTGGATGCCGATGTGGCTGGCGATGATCATTTCCAGGCGAGCCAGGCCGATGCCGGCGTTCGGCAGCTGGCCGAAGTCGAAGGCACGTTCCGGGTTGGCCACGTTCATCATGATCTTCAACGGTGCCGGCGGCATGTTGCCCAGATCGGTGGTGGTGCGCTCGAAACCGAGCTTGCCTTCGTAGATGAAGCCGGTATCACCTTCAGCGCAGCTGACGGTGACCAGCTGGCCATCTTCGATGACCTTGGTCGCGTTGCCCGAACCAACCACAGCCGGCACGCCCAGCTCGCGGGCGATGATCGCGGCGTGGCAGGTACGGCCACCGCGGTTGGTGACGATCGCCGATGCGCGCTTCATCACCGGCTCCCAATCGGGATCGGTCATGTCGGCGATCAGCACGTCGCCCGGCTGCACGCGGTTCATGTCTTCCAGCGTCTTCACCACACGGGCCACGCCGGCACCGATCTTGGCGCCGACGGCGCGGCCTTCGGCGAGAACGTTGCCGCCCTTTTCGGTCAGCGCGAAACGCTCGATCTGGGTGGCATGGCTGCGCGACTTCACGGTTTCCGGGCGCGCCTGCACGATGAACAGCTTGCCGCTGACACCGTCCTTGGCCCACTCGATGTCCATCGGGCGGCCGTAGTGCTTTTCGATGGTCAGCGCCTGGCGCGACAGTTCGGCCACGTCTTCATCGTTGATCGAGAAGGTGGTGCGCAGTTCGGCCGGGGTGTCCTCGATCCTGACGCGCTCGCCGGGCACATCCGAGTACACCATGCGGATCGCCTTGCTGCCGAGCGAGCGGCGCAGGATCGCCGGCTTGCCGGCCTGCAGGGTGGGCTTGTAGACGTAGAACTCGTCGGGGTTGACCGCGCCCTGCACGACCATTTCGCCCAGGCCGAACGAGGAGGTGACGAACACCACGTCGCGGAAGCCGGACTCGGTGTCCAGGGTGAACAGCACGCCGGACGCGCCCACGCCCGAACGCACCATCAGCTGCACGCCTGCGGACAGGAACACGTCCTCGTGCTTGAAGCCGTGGTGCACGCGGTAAGCGATGGCACGGTCGTTGTACAGCGAGGCGAACACTTCCTTGACCTTGTGCACGACATCGTCGGCACCGGTGACGTTGAGGAAGGTTTCCTGCTGGCCGGCGAAGGAGGCATCGGGCAGATCTTCGGCGGTGGCCGAGGAGCGCACGGCCACGGCCACGTCGCCGCCGCCGTTGTCGGCGCTCAGCTTGGCGTAGGCGGTGCGGATGTCTTGGTCCAGCTGCGGCTGCAGCGGTGCATCGATCACCCAGCCGCGGATTTCCTTGCCGGCTGCGGTCAGCGCGTTGACGTCCTCGACGTCCAGCGTGGCCAGCTTGTCGAAGATGCGCTTGGACAGGTCGTTGTGCGCGATGAAGTCCTTGAAGGCTTCAGACGTGGTCGCATAACCTCCAGGAACGGAGACGCCCAGACCGGCAAGGTTGCCGATCATCTCGCCCAGCGAGGAATTCTTGCCGCCTACGCGGGCCAGGTCGGCCAGACGCAGTTCGTGCAACCACAGGATGTTCTCGTTCAAGCGCGATGCTCCGTTTGGCCATCGCCCGAGGCGGGCTTTGATGGCCGCGTCCGTAGGAAGAAGCCGATATGATGCCGGGCAGACCACCGTCGGCACAAGCTTGTGTTGACGGCCCTTTTAGGCTTCGTAGGGGGTAAATGCGCGCATGTCGACCATCCGTCCGGTGTTCTACGTTTCCGATGGAACCGGTATCACCGCTGAAACCATTGGGCATAGCCTGCTGACCCAGTTCTCCGGGTTCAGCTTCATTACCGACCGGATGTCATTTGTCGATGACCCCGAAAAAGCCCGGGAAGCGTGTGCCCGGATCCAGGCGGCGGGGGAGCGGTACCAGGTCCGGCCGATCGTGGTGAACTCCTGCGTGGACCAGAGCCTGAGCGTGATCCTGTCCGAAAGCGGGGCGCTGATGCTGGATGTGTTCGCCCCGTTCATCGAGCCGCTGGAGCGCGAACTGTCCAGCTCGCGCCTGAACCGGGTCGGCCAGGCCCACGGCATGGTCGACTTCGACACCTACCACCGGCGCATCAACGCGATGAACTTCGCGCTGACCCACGACGATGGCATCGCGGTGAACTACGACGATGCCGACGTGATCCTGGTGGCGGTGTCGCGGGCGGGCAAGACGCCTACCTGCATCTACCTGGCCCTGCATTACGGGGTGCGCGCGGCCAACTACCCGTTGACCGACGAGGATCTGGAGAGCGACCGCCTGCCGCCACGGCTGCGCAACTACCGGCGCAAGCTGTTCGGCCTGACCATCGACCCGGACCGCCTGCAGCAGATCCGCCAGGAGCGCCGGCCCAATTCGCGCTACGCCAACCTGGACACCTGCAAGCGCGAGGTGGCTGCGGCGGAGGTCATGTTCCAGATGGAACGCATCCCGACCCTCAGCACCACCCATACCTCGATCGAGGAGATCTCCAGCAAGGTGCTCGGCACGCTGGGGCTGCAGCGCGAACTGTATTGACGGGGGCGCCACGACCAACGGTCGTGGCCCACCTGCGCGGTTGACGGGGCGCTACGAGCCACGGTCGTGGCCTACCTGCGCGGTTGACGGGGGCGCTACGAGCCACGGTCGTGGCCCACCTGCGCGGTTGACGGGTGCGCTACGACCCACGGTCGTGGTCTACCTGCGCGGTGGGTATCGACCGTTGGTCGATACAGGGCCCCTTTGGCCGGGGTCGATCAGTCCCCACGTTGAAGGGCCAACGTGTAGGATCAACCCATGGCCCGAGCATTGCCCCGTACCGAGCGCATTCCCCGCCTGAGCCGGCTGAGCTGGCTCATGGGGCTGTACGCAGAGAACTACCGTCACCTGGTGCGCCTGTTCGCGCCAGCCGAGTTGGTGGCGGGAAGCTATGTCTCTTCGGTGGGCGATGGCCTGGACGTGCGCCTGGACGTGATCGAGTGCCACCGCTACACGGTCGAGCTGCGCCTGACCTATGACCTGGCCGACCCGGTGACCGGTGAACCGGACCCATCGGCCTTCGTCCGCCTGTACCGGGACGCGCGCCAGGCCGAGACCACCCACTGCTACGTCGGCCGCCGCTGGCAGGACACGATGGGCCTGTACCCACCGCCGGCCGAGCTGATCAGCCATCGCATGCGGATGAACACCTTCCTCGGCAAATGGCTGGAATACCTGGCCGAACGCGGCCATGGCGTGGCCACCCTGCGCCGTGATCCAGACGGCAACACCGTGGGTGAGGGCGACCGTCGCCTGTCGCTGGTGCGTTGATCGGCCATAATCCACGGCTGACCCGCCGCCGGACCCGCACATGCCGTATACCCCGATCGTCGCCACCCTGGGCTATGTGCTCTCGCCCGATCGCCGCCAGGTGCTGATGATCCACCGCAATACCCGGCCGGGCGACCACCACCTGGGCAAGTACAACGGCCTGGGCGGCAAGGTCGAGCCGACCGAGGACGTTGCCGCCGGCATGCGCCGCGAAATCGCCGAGGAAGCCGGTATCGACTGCACGGCCATGCGCCTGCGCGGCACCATCAGCTGGCCGGGTTTCGGCAAGCACGGTGAGGACTGGTTCGGTTTCGTGTTCGTCATCGACAGCTTCGAGGGTGCCCCGCACGGCGGCAATCACGAAGGCACCCTGGAGTGGGTGGACGTGGACAAGCTCGACCAGCTGCCGATGTGGGAGGGCGACCGCAACTTCCTGCCGCTGGTGTTCGATGCCGATCCGCGGCCGTTCCACGGGGTGATGCCTTACCGGGATGGACGCATGCAGAGCTGGTCCTTCAGCCGGCTTTGAGGCATTCCGGAGGCCGCTGCGCTCGCCGG
>RCUO01000663.1_pt1 | contig 16113 bp, 16 predicted proteins | sample 2166161 | NCBI WGS metagenome assembly RCUO01 (sample SAMN09932617, study PRJNA488358) | compost metagenome | feature: garden; material: soil; isolation source: compost soil in cyclohexanecarbonitrile-enriched culture | place: Germany: Experimental Botanical Garden Goettingen | collected 2016-01-27 | reverse complement strand
GGTCGCCAGCAGGCGCTTCATCCTGCTCATCTTGTTTCTTTCATCTTCATCCCGTTTTCATTCTTTTATCGCCAATCAAAGCCTCCTCCGTTAGAACTCGAAGCCTCTGACCTTGGCATAAATCCGGCTGCTCTCCAGTTCCCCGCTCTCTCCCCTCCGGCTATTCCGCAGCACCGCCTCCAGCTTGAAGCCCGCCCGCTCGGCGACCGCCGCGCTTCTCGCATTCCGGTCGCTGCAGCGGATTTCGATCCGGTTCGCCTCAAGCTCCGTTATGGCAAAATCCGAAATTCCGTTCACGGCCTCCGTTACATAGCCTTGTCCCGCGCAAGATGTCCTGATCCAGTAGCCGATCTCAAAGCTGCGGATGTCCCAGTCAATTCGATGCAAGCCGCTGCAGCCGATGAAGTGTCCCGTTTCCTTGTGAAACAGGCGCATATGCAGCTCGGTGCGTTTCAGAAAATCCAGACGGGCCTGACGGGTAAAAGCCTCGGATTCATCCAGAGTCGGTGCCTTCCGGGCAAAAGGCATCCAGGGCCGCAGCTCCTCCAGGCTTTCCAGAACCGCTTCATTGATGGAGCCGCCTTCGCCCCAGCGCGGAGCGCGAATGACAAGCCGCTCGGTCTCAAAGCTCTCGGGAAAAGACAGTAAAATCGGGTTAAATTGATGATTTCCGTTCACGGCAATCCTCTCCATCTTTTGGGATTTATCGGTGTTCACACTTAGCCTATACTTGAGTTAGGACGGGGGTGATACTGAAAGTGACGACATATACACGCGGGGAGCTCGCCAAACGAAGCGGGCTTCATGCCGAGACGCTGCGCTATTATGAGCAGCAGGGTTTGATTCCGCCTCCCGGGCGCTCCGCCGCCGGTTACCGGCTGTACTCCGAGGATGTGCTGATCCGGCTTACGTTCATCGGCAACGCCAAGCAGTGCGGCTTCACGATCAAGGAAATCCGCAAGGCGCTCGGCAAATCACAGGACCAGGGAATCCGGCTGGAGGACTTCACGGCAATAATCGACAGGAAAATGGAGACGCTGCTCCGCGAGATCGAGCTCAGGGAGCAGACCCGCCAAAAACTGGCCGAGCTTAAAAGTGCTCTTAGCGCAGAGCAGGTCCATCCGGACATCCAGACGGTCAAATCCATTCTCCGTATGTAGAAATGTAGGAATAGAGATACACCACTTGACCTTGTTTCTTGCTACAGGCTTTAGAATGAAGCCATCCCAAGTCAAGGAGGAATTCTCAAGTGGAAACCACCGATCCACAAATACTTGAAGCAATCAAAGAAGCCTTAAGACAAAACACCCGGCAGGCTGGCCATGACCATGTCCAGATCCGGGAGGCGCTGGAGCAGGAAGCGATCCGGCGCCCCCCGCTGCCCGGACTGCAATTCCAGGAGGCCGTGATCGGGCATATGCGCGGCGAATGGGTAAGCTGCGGCGAGCCCGCTCCCGCCTTGGCCGGCAAGGCCGTGCTGTACCTGCACGGCGGAGGCTTCACGGCGGGAAGCTGCGCCTTCTACCGCGAGCTGGCGGGCCGCCTCGCGGAAGCCGCCGGTATCCGGGTGCTCGTCCCGGAATACCGGCTCGCCCCCGAGCACCCTTACCCGGCGGCCAATGAAGATGCCCTGGCCGCCTACCGCTGGCTGCTCGGGGCCGGGTATTCGCCGGGCGACATCGTGCTCGGCGGCGATTCCGTGGGGGCAAGCCTGGTCCTGATGACGCTGCTTGCCCTGCGGGACGCCGGCGAAGAGATGCCGGCTGGAGCTTTTCTGGTCTCGCCGCACGCGGATCTGGTCCATCTGGACGGCGGGTCCTACATCACCCGCCGCGAATGCGACCCGACCGGCAGCCTGGAGACCAGCAAGCGTATCCTGCTGGATTACTTGCAGGATTGGTATGGCGAGATTCCGGAAATCCTCTCGCCGCTACGCATGGACCTTGCCGGCCTGCCTCCCCTGCTGATCCAGGCTGGCGGCCAGGAAGTGCTGCTCGACGATGCGGTCCGGCTCGCCGCCAAAGCGGAAGCAGCCGGCGTGGAAGTACAGCTGGATGTATATGAGCCGATGTGGAGCGTCTTCCATCTGTTCGCTTACCTGATTCCGGAAGCCAGAGAAGCCATATCGGCCATCGGCCGGCATGCCGCCACATGCCTGAGCGCCAGTTCAGCCCGGCCCGTTGGCAGCGAGTAAGCCCGATTTAAGCTAACCGTATTAGAGGCTTCAGCTGGATGATTCCACACTGGCAGCCTTGATCTCCCGGCTGGACGCGTCAGCGGCCCAGCTTCACTCTCAGTCCCGTCCGTGCAAGCTCCACCCGCTCAGGCAGCACATAGGCCTTCCGCAGATCGACGTCATGCGACATATGCGTGTAGAACGTCCGGCCCGGCTTGATGTCCTGCAGAAGCTCTGCGGCCTCGGTCATATCGTAGACGGAGCGGGTCGACAGCTCGGCTTCCTCATGGTAGAAGCTCGTGCCCAGCACCAGCAGATCGGCATCCCGCATGAGCCGGGTTTCCTCTTCTCCGAGAGAGATCGAGTCCGGGCAGTACACCCAGGCATAGCCTTCCTTCTCCAGCCGGAACGCATAGGAGTAGCCGTTCTTGCCATGGTTGACGCGCCAGGAGGAGATATGCCAGCCGTCCAGCGCAATTCCGCCGTCCATGGGGATGATGTCGAGCTGGTTGCCGAGCCACGGATATTGCCGCAGAATGACCGGAATGACCTCGGCGGGCGTATACAGCTCGCCTTTGATTCCGGTCCATCGGCAGGCGTCCGCCCACTCCGGCAGCCCGCCGATATGGTCGAAGTGGCCGTGGGTAATCAGCAGTCTGCGCATCAAGCGAATGTCCAGAGCTTCCATCTGCCGCCGCCAGTCCGGCCCGCAGTCGATTACCAGGAAATCGTCCTTCCCTTCGATCATGACGGAGGAACGCAGCCGCGCGTTGATTCCGCCCGCTCTCGCTTCCTCGCACACCTTACAATCGCAGTACACTCTTGGCGTACCCATCGCGTCGCCCGTTCCCAAAAACACCAATGTATCCATAACGTTCTCTCCCTTCTGTATGCCGTACACATTTCTCTCTAATCACCTTAGAACACTCGTCCCCTATTATAGAATAGGGAAGCGCTATCACCCTAATGCCGATTTCAATTGTAATAATAAGCAGAATGCAAACAGGCCGCCTTCTTCCGAAGACCGCCTGTTCATAATCCGGATGAGTTATCCGCAGGATAGAACCTGCCGAACGATTTCAATACGCCCTCACCCCTGATTCATTGGCGTTCAAAAGGCGTTGTTCGCGCTCCAGCAGGATTTTCCCCATCACGTATAGGTGAGGACACCTATTTCCATAGGCTGGCATACCCGATGTTTTCCTAAGCTAACCTAACTGCTGTCATACGCTGGCATATCGGTGCGAAGCCCGAGCTCACGCCCAGCATCCGCACTTAAATGCCGGCCAGCACCTGATACCAGACTCCCTTTTTCGAGTAAAGGGTACTTCTTACCTCGTTCCAGCCGCCCAGATAGTTTATATCGAACAATCCTTCCGGAACCGGGAAGCGGCTTGCATTCTCCTTGTATACATTCTGATCCACCGGACGGAAGCCATGCTTGGCGAATACTTCCTGCGCCTCCGGCGTCATCAGGAAATTAACGAACGCCTCGGCGGCGGCCCGCGTTCCATGCTTGTCGACATACTTGTCTACGACAGCAGCCGGGTTCTCGATCAGAATGGTATTCTTCGGAATGACGACTTCGTACTTCACGCCCTGGGCAATCCGCGCTAGCAGCTCGTTCTCGTAGGTGACAATGACGTCGCCCACGCCGTATTCAAAAGCCGCCATAGAGGCACGTCCACTCTTGTCGAGCGACTCTATATTGGCATGAACACTCGCCAGGAACGCTTTGGCAGCTGCGGGGTCCTTAGCTCCTTCCTTCTCCTCGGACTGCTTCAAACCCGCGCCATAGATGGCATTGATATCCCACTGCGCGCCTCCGGAGGTCTTCGGATTAGGATACAGCACTTTGATTCCGGGTTTCGTCAAATCGCTAAAATCCTTAATCCCTTTCGGATTCCCCTCGCGGGTGCCGAGTACGACGATTGAACGCGTCACCATGCCGTCCGCGCCGCGATCCTTCCAGTTGTCCTTGACCAGACCCGCCTTGACGAGCCTGTCGACATCGCCTTCCATGGCGAGCAGCGTCACATCCGCTTCGAACCCGCCGGCAATCGCCCGGGCCTGCGTTCCGGAAGCCTCATATGACTGCTGGAATGAAATCGACTGTCCGGTTTCCGCCTTCCATTTCTCCGCGAACAGCGGCAGAATATCCGCCATCGCATCCTTCGCTACGCTATAAGCGCCGATGACCAGGGTCACATCGCTTTTTGGTGCCGTATCCGCCGCTGCATTATTGCCGCCCCCGCATCCGGAGAGCGTCAGTGCCAGCAGCAGGACGGCAAGCCAGGTGTGCAGTTGTCTGCTCCTACTCCTAAGCTTCATTTCCTAGCCCCATTCCTTAATAAATGCGCAGTGTCCAGCTTCCTGTATTAAATGTAGACCGGCATCGGGTCGGTCTTCAGGCCGTTCTCCTGAATCCAGCTGCGCTCGTCATTGAACAGGTAAGCGCGGTGCACGAGCACGGCGATTTCCTGGCCCACTTCCAGCGTCTCCTTCTCAAGCGACCGGTAAGTCACCAGCTTGTGGCCGTTCACTTCCACCTCAACTAGCCATTCACTACCACGGAATTGCAGATGCTTGACGATCCCTTTTTCCGTAGCGGAAGCCACTTTGAACTCATGAAGCTGTCCGATCTCGATGTATTCGGGACGGATCAAGGCTTTGTTCGGCTGTCCGTTTTCCGCCTGTTTGAAGCCCTTCAACTCGGAGGCATTCTCAATCAGGGTCGATTCCCCGATAAAAGTCGCCACGAACGTTGTCTTCGGTTCTTTATAAATATCCCAAGGCGTGCCCTTCTGCTCCAGGCGGCCCTGGTTAATGATCATAATCTCGTCCGCTACCTCAATCGCCTCATCCTGGTCATGCGTTACAAAAATGGAGGTGATTCCGACTCGCTCGATCAGCTCCCGCAGCCAGGAACGAAGCTCCTGACGGATCTTCGCATCGATCGCGGCGAACGGTTCGTCGAGGAGGAGCAGCTGAGGCTCCGGCGCGAGCGCCCGGGCGAAGGCCACCCGCTGGCGCTGCCCGCCGGACAGCTGCTGCGGATACCGCTTCTCAAAGCCCTTAAGACCGGTCAGCTCGACCAGTTCCATAACGCGATCGCGGATTTGGCTCTTGTTCACTTTCTTCACTTTAAGTCCAAAGGCGATGTTATCGTATACCGTCATATGCTTGAACAGCGCATAGTTCTGAAACACAAAGCCGATCCCGCGCTCCTGCGGCGGAAGATTATTTACGACTTGTCCGTGGAAGACGATTTCGCCGGAATCAGGCGACTCAAGTCCCGCCAGCATCCGGAGAATGGACGTTTTGCCGCCGCCGCTTGGGCCGAGCAGGCCAATCAAATGTCCTTTTGTAATTTCAAAGCCGACATCCTTCACCGCATGAAAATCTCCAAAATGCTTGTTCAGACCGCGTACTTCCACATGCATGTCAATGCACTTCCTTTCTTTTCTTGCTCCATTCCATGAGCAGCAGGAGTCCTACCGAAAAAGCGGCCAAAATGAGTGCGACGCCGCCCGCCGCCGTTACATTGAAATTCTCCACATCTTGATAGACCAGTGTCGTCGCCGTCTGGGTCTTGTTCATGATGCTGCCCGACACGACCAGAACGGCGCCGAATTCCCCGAGCGAACGGGCGACCGTCAGGATGACGCCGTAGAAGACTGCCCATTGGATTGAAGGCCAGGTGACCTTCCAGAAGGTCGTCCAACCGTAAGCGCCCAGTGTGGAGGCGGCTTCCTCCTGCTGTCCGCCGATTTCCTGCAAGACCGGCATGACCTCCCGGACCATAAGCGGGAATGTGACGAACAGCGTGGCAATTACCATACCGGGAAAGGCATAGACGATTTGGAAGCCGATTTTTTCAAAAAGAACGCCGAGCGCGCTGTCCGGCCCCAGCAGCAGCACGATCATCAGACCGCCGATAACGGGGGATACCGCATATGGCAGATCCACCACGCTGTTGAGCAGGCTCTTCAGCCGTGGCCCAAGCCAGTTGGCCCGGACCAGATACAGCGCGGTCATTACGCCGAACAGCGTATTCAGCACGGTTACGGCGATTACAACGAGCGCGGTCATAAGCAGCGCGTGCAGCGCCTCTGGCCTGCTCAGCGCATCCCGGAAGCCGGACAGCCCGCCGCTGAAGGCGTTCGAGATCATTTTGCCCAGAGGAGCCGCAATTAGAAGGAAGAACACCACATACGTAAGTCCGATCCATAATCTTCTCATGCCCGTCTCCCCCTCATCTGTACCACATTGATCAGCCACAGGATCAGGAAGGATAAGGTCAGCAGAATGACGGACACGGCCGCGGCGCCGGTAGGATTGTCGCTCTCCACCTCGCCGTAAATGAACACGGAGGATACGAGCGTGCGCCCCGGAATATTGCCTGCCACCAGAACAACGGCCCCGAATTCGGCCAGTGCTCTTGAGAATGCGAGCATCCCGCCCCCGACCATTCCAGGTACCATAGAGGGAAGGATGACCTGCCGGAACACCCGGCTGCCCGATGCGCCCATCGTGTAGGCCGCTTCCTCCTCCGACGGATCAAGCTCCTCCAGCAGCGGCTGCACCGCGCGAATGACGAACGGGAAAGTAACGAATACCATGGCGATGACGATCGCCGGCCGGTGAAAGACGATCTCGAAGCCCAGCTTATCGGCGATGCCGCCGATCAGGCTTCCCGGTCCGAGCAGGAGCAGAATCATCAGGCCGCCAACAGCTGTCGGCAGTGCGAACGGAAGATCGACCAGGCTGTTCAGCAGCGATCTCCCCGGAAATTTATAGCGTATGAGCACCCAGGCGATCATGGTGCCAAGCACGACATTAATAATGGTGGCCGCAAGCGCGAGCTGCAGCGTCAGGATCACCGATTTCCACGCGATTGGATCGGAGATGCTCTCCATGAAATTGGCGAAGCCCAGCGAGAACGAGTTGTAATAGACGCCGAGTATCGGCAGCACGATCAATACGACGAAATAGAGCAGGATGGTCGATCTGAATCCCCAGGTCCATCCTTTGTGTCTTAGCAGCGAATTCACGGGCAAAGTTCCTCCTACCTCCGGTTGACGGGTCGGCATTTAAAAAGCAAAAAATCCATTTATAATTCCTATTAACATACTGGGTTTAATAATTAATTTATACTTTACCACCCTACTCTTGCAACCGTCAATTACTTTCAGTCTTTTTTGCGGTAAAATAAGTCTGGAACCGATCGAAACCCAATCATGAAAGGGGAGCTCTCTATGCTGCAAACCTTCGAAATTTCAACGAGCAAACGGGATGAGCTGCGGGATATTACGAGAGAGGTTGTTTCTTATGTCAGAAAAAGCGGGGTCCGCGAGGGGTTGGCTCTTGTCTACTGTCCCCACACGACTGCCGGAATTGCCATCAATGAGAACGCCGATCCCGACGTCAAACATGATTGTCTGATGCTGCTGGACGAAGTATTTCCTTGGGAACATCCGAAGTACCGGCATGCGGAAGGCAATACAGCTGCACATCTCAAGTCGATTATGGCCGGACCTTCGCAGCATCTCATCATACATGAGGGAGAGCTGCTGCTGGGACGCTGGCAGGGCATCTACTTCTGCGAGTTCGACGGCCCAAGACGGCGTCAATATATGGTGAAAATTTTGGAAGGTTGAGAAGCGATCAACCGAAAGGGCGCCCTTCCCGGCAGGGAAAGGCGCCCGCTGTCTCTGTGGACACGCTCATCCAAAGCTCTGATCCAGCTTTCGCGCTTTTATGGATAAAAGAACTGCCCAATTACCAATTCACAGCCCTAAAGCATAAAAGCATGACGAATTACAAATTCCGGCACAACACCTTCACATGGGACAGAGCTTCCGCCTTCACATCTTCGAAATTGATTTTATCCTGGATGTAGTAGGAAATGAACCCGTGCGCGGACAAGTACAAGGTCAAAGGCACGCTCTGCCAGTCTTCCGGCACATAGCCTTCTTCCTTCAGATGCCGCCGCACCATGCTGGAGAACAAGTCAAAACACTTTCCCTGTTCCGCTCGACAATATGCCAGCAGCTCTTCGTCACGGATCATGAACATGATCTCATACTGATACGGATGGTCGATCCCGAACTGGATAAACTCCAGAAGCAGCTGCTCCACCTTGTTAATCCCCGTTTCAGGCGCTCTGTTCATTGCATCGCCCAGCAGAGAAGCAACATAATTGAAGTCCTCTACGACAATCGCATAGAACAGCTCGGCTTTTTCCTTAAAATGATAATACAGTGACCCGTGGCTGTATCCCAAATGCTGACCTATACTGCGCATGGAGATGGCCCTGTATCCCTTGGTAATAAATAGGTGTCTTGCCGCCTCCAAAATACGTTCCCTCGACAACTCCTGCTCCACTGCTCTTCTAGCCATATTTTCTAATCTCCTTCGCTAAAATAAATCCGCCTGCCTTCCGTGACCAGTGCCTGCCCTTGTGTCAAATCCGTCATCCATGCCATAAAAGCATCCGCCTCTGCATTTTTGGGGAGGCATAACAGTTTCACCTTGTCGGTAAATTCCGTTTCTCCCGTCATATATCCGCGGCTGCGCAGCTCATTCTCGACCTTGCCCAGCCAGGTATACTCGATTTCCACGAATACCTCGCGCCGCAGCACCCGGGTGATCACCTCACCGGCCTCCAGTGCAAGCACGGCTCCGTCCGTATAAGCCCGGATCAGCCCGCCTGCTCCCAGCAAAATGCCGCCGAAGTAGCGAGTAACAACAATCGCCACATTCTTCACACCCTGGTTCCGGATGACCTCCAGAATCGGCTTCCCGGCCGTTCCGCTTGGCTCGCCATCGTCCGACTGCTTCTGAATCTCGTCACGTTCGCCGATCATGTAAGCCGAGCAGTTATGCGTCGCGTTCCAGTGCTTCTTCTTGATGTCCTCGATAAACATAGCGGCTTCTTCTTCGCTGTCGACCGGCATGACGTGACCGATAAAACGCGATTTGCGGATGACGACTTCCTTCGATCCCGAAGTCCGTACCGTCCGGTATTCTTCCAGCATTCTTCATTCATTCCTTGTGTGCGTTGATGATTTCATGATATGGGAAGAGCAGCCCCGGTAATGGATACCCTATGGACTGCTCTCCAGTGAATTGCGCCTTTGGTTCAGTTGATGTCGTGTGTAACGGCAATACTACTCGGAAAGTCTGGCTTCCAGCTCGGCTTTCTCCTTCTCGTAGCCCGGTTTGCCAAGCAGCGCGAACATATTCTTCTTGTATGCTTCTACGCCCGGCTGGTCGAACGGGTTGACGCCAAGCAGGTATCCGCTGATACCGCAGGCTTTTTCAAAGAAGTATACGAGGTATCCGAAGCTGTACGGCGTCTGGTCCGGAATGGTGACCACGAGGTTCGGAACCTGTCCGTCCGTGTGGGCCAGCAATGTGCCCTGGAATGCCTTCTTGTTGACGAAGTCAACGGTCTGGCCTGCCAGGAAGTTCAGTCCGTCCAGATCATCCGGGTCGCTCTCGATGGTGATGTGCTCTCTGACCTGATCCACCTGGATAACCGTCTCAAAAATGTTGCGGTTGCCTTCCTGGATGAATTGGCCCATGGAGTGCAGATCGGTCGAGAAATCGACGGAGGAAGGATAGATGCCCTTGAAGTCCTTGCCTTCGCTCTCGCCGAACAGCTGCTTCCACCACTCCGATACATAGTGCAGCGATGGCTCGTAGTTGACGAGAATTTCAGTCGTCTTGCCTTTGCGGTACAGGGCGTTGCGCACTGCCGCGTATTGATAGCTCAGGTTCGTCGCCACGTCCGGATTGTTGAACTCGTCGGCTGCAGCTGCAGCTCCTGCCATAATCTCTTCGATGCTGATGCCCGCTGCGGCGATCGGCAGAAGGCCCACAGCTGTTAGTACGGAGTAGCGTCCGCCAACATCGTCCGGAATGACGAATGTTTCATAGCCTTCTTCAGTGGCAAGCGTCTTGAGTGCGCCTCTTGCCTTGTCGGTGGTAGCGTAAATGCGCTTCCGTGCTTCTTCCTTGCCGTACTTCTTCTCAAGTGCTGCGCGGAAGATACGGAAGGCGATTGCCGGCTCGGTTGTGGTGCCGGATTTCGAAATAACGTTAACGGAGAAATCCTTGCCTTCGATCAGCTGGAGCAGGTGAGTCACATACGTCGAGCTGATGTTGTTGCCGGCAAAGTAGATTTCCGGAGTCTTGCGTTTGGATTTGTCCAGGTTATTGTAGAAGGAATGAGTCAGCGATTCGATCGCTGCTCGGGCTCCCAGATAAGAGCCGCCGATGCCGATCACGATCAGCACCTCGGAGTCGCCTTGAATCTTCTTGGCAGCCGCCTGGATGCGGGCGAATTCTTCTTTGTCATACGTTTGGGGAAGATCGATCCATCCGGTATAATCGGAGCCTGTTCCCGTCTTGCTATGTAACTGCTCATGAGCTAGCTTGATCGGCGCTGCAAAATAGTCAATCTCATGCTGGTTAACGAAAGTCAGCGCATTGCTGTAGTCGAAGCTAATCTTCTTGGACATCGGTTATGGTACCCTCCTGGTTCTCTTTCGATTTGACACGAATGTAACAACTTGATAATAGGATACTTTAATTTCTCGGGGCTGGCAAGGTACTTGGGCACAGGGCAGAGTATCAATTTGGACCAGACAGCGGCCCGCATGGAAGGATTCCTGCCAGCAATCCCGGACCCTGCGGTGCTGGAACGTCCTCCCTGGCCATGCTAAACTAGAGAGGATTAGGCAGGATTTCCGGGAATGCGCCCGTTTTCTGTAGAGAACAAGCGTGTTCGTTCCGGTTAATCCCCCGCCAACTCGTTACCTCACCCTACCCAGTTGTTAAAAATTAGCAAAGGTGTGAAACTTCATGAAACAAATCGCTTTTATCGGACTCGGAACGATGGGGGCGCCCATGGCTCTCAACCTGCTGCGGGCGGGATTCCAGGTAACGGTGTACAACCGCACGGCATCCAAATGCGAGCCGCTGGTCGCTGAAGGCGCGGCCTCTGCCTCCACTCCCCGGGGAACGTCGGAAGGCAAAGACGTTATCATCACAATGGTGAGCAATGATGATTCCATCCGTGACGTCTTCTACGGAACGGATGGACTGATCGAAACGCTCCAGCCCGGAACGGTGATCATCGATTCCAGCACCATCTCCCCCGGACTCGTCAAGGAAATTGCAGCCGCCGTCAGCGCGAAGGGCGGGCATTTCCTCGATGCGCCGGTTACCGGCAGCAAGCCCGGCGCTGTCGACGGGACGCTCGTCTTCATGGTCGGCGGCAGCGCCGATATTATTGAAGCGAACCGCGACGTATTTGACGCCATGGGGCGGTTGCTCCTGCATATGGGCGAGAACGGCAGCGGCGCTGCGGCGAAGCTGGCGCATAATGCGATGGTCGGCATCCACAACATCGCGCTGGCCGAAGGCTTCTCCATCGCCGTGAAATCCGGCGTGCCGGCGGACAAGTTCCTGGAGCTGATCCAGAACGGGTCTGCGGGAAGCAAGCAGGTCGAACTCAAAGGCCGCAAAATCATCGACGGCGACTTCAGCAACCAATTCTCCCTGGGACTTATGCTGAAGGATCTCAAGCTCGCCTCCCAGCTTGGCGGAGCGAACGGCGTGCCGACTCCCGCACTTGAGCTCGTCAAGAGCCTTTTCCAGGCCGGCTACAACAGCGGCAGCGGTGACGAAGACCTGTCCGCCGTGGTCAAGACCTACGAGGCTTGGATCGGCCGTAAGATCGGCGAATAACGCGGAGCGGCCCGTGAACTGGGCGCACGATCGGTGAATAACGCGAAGCGGCTTGCGGACCAGGAGCACAATCAGCGAATAACACATTGCAGCCTGTGAACCGGGCGCACGATCGGTGAATCTCGCGAAGCCGCCTGCGGACCGGGAGCATGATCGGTGAATCTCGCCGAGCAGTCCGTGAACTGGGCGCATGATCAGCGAATAACGCATTGCAGCCTGTGGACCGGGCGTTACCTAACAGTTTCTCGTCAGATCCCTAACAGTTTCCTAACGCTTGCCGTCGGGTTTCGCCGATACCCTCCCAACTCGCCATATCCCATAGAACTGCCGGCTGCGGTCTGAATACCGCCTGCCGGCAGTTTTTTTGCCTTAGGGATGACCCCCTGTCGCCATTCGCCGCATTTCCTCCAGACCGAGCCTGAAGTTATATTGCCCCATTTTCCGGGAAACACCGGCCTCCAATCTCCAATCGCCCCGTCCACCCATCGAAGGCCCGCTTCTTGCTGCCGATCATGAAATCATCATACGCACATATTCAATTGAGGTAAAAAATGCAGCAACAGCATCCGCCTTATCAGGCTGTTGGACGCTATTGCTGCAATCGGTAGTGCAGTTTTAGGGTTGTCTGATTATTACAGGTTCTTCGGATAGGAGCAGCAGTAGTCAGTTACCGTGAAAATCTCAAGCGAGAACTTGGAATTGCCGGGAACATGGAAGGTCTCCGTTCCGTCGATATCCAGCCAGCTGTCCGCGCCTGGCAGCAGCACCTTCAGCTTGCCGGACAGAATCTCCATCGTCTCCGGTCCTTCGGTACCGAACTCATATACGCCCGGAAGCATAATGCCGAGTGTGACTTTGAGGCCATCCTCCAAAGTCACCGCACGGCTGGTTACTTTTCCATCGTAATAAATATTGGCTTGCTTCTGAACGGTTGCGTTGTTGAACTGACTCATGCTTCTCTTGTCCCCCTTGGCTTCGCTGGTATGATCTTTACTATATTACAGCAAAGCTTTCACGCGGGAAACAACATTTTCTACGGTGAAGCCGTATTCCTTGATTACCGTGTCCCCAGGAGCCGAGGCGCCGAAAGTAGTAATGCCGAGAATGTCGCCTTGGTCGCCGACATAGCGTTCCCAGCCGAAGGTCTGAGCCATTTCGATCGCCAGGCGAGCTTTGACATCCGGCAGGATGACGGAATCGCGGTATGCCTTATCCTGCTTCTCGAACAGATCCCAGCTCGGCAGGCTGATGACGCGAACGTCGATGCCTTGTTCAGCCAGCGCAGCTTGGGCCTTTACAGCCAGCTGAACTTCGGAGCCGGTTGCGATCAGCTGAGCCTGCGGCTTGCCTTTGGCTTCCGACACGACGTAGCCGCCGCGCTTGATGTTCTCGCGAACGCCTTCCACCGTTCCTGGGAGGATCGGCAAGTTCTGGCGGGTAAGCACCAGGGCTACCGGGTTCGACTTGTTCTCCATGGAATAAGCCCATGCAGCGGAGGTCTCGTTGGCGTCAGCCGGACGGATGACCGTGAGGCCCGGAATAATGCGCAGGGAAGCCAGCTGTTCGATCGGCTCATGCGTAGGACCGTCTTCGCCAACAGCGATGCTGTCATGCGTAAGCACGTACGTAACCGGCAGCTTCATGATCGCGGCCAGACGAACGGCCGGACGCAGGTAATCCGTGAAGACGAAGAACGTACCGCCGAACACCTTCAGGCCGGAATGCAGCGCGATGCCATTCATGGCTGCGGCCATGCCGAATTCACGCACGCCGAAGTAAATGTTGCGGCCATCATACGATTCAGGCGTGAACGAAGCCAGTCCGTTCAAATGCGTCATCGTGGAGCTCTCCAGGTCGGCGGAACCGCCGAACAGCTGCGGAACGCCTTCGGTCAAGCCGTTCAGCGCGTTGCCGGAAGCAACACGGGTGGACACCGCTTTGTCTTCTGCTGTGAAGAACGGAAGCTTGGCGTCCCATCCTTCTTTCAGATCGCCGTTTAGCACGGTTTCGAGCTGGGCCGCAAGCTCCGGATTTGCCTGCTTGTACGCCGCGAACTTTTCATCCCATGCTTTGTTGGCGGCGATGCCTTTAGCTTTCACTTCAGCAAAATGGGCGCGCACTTCATCCGGAACATAGAAGTCTTCTTCATATACCCATTTGTAGAATTCCTTGGTCAGCTTCGCTTCTTCGGCGCCGAGCGGCGAACCGTGCGTACCGCCATGACCGCCTTTACCCTGCTTGTTCGGGCTGCCGTAGCCGATGACCGTCTTCACTTCGATCAGGGTCGGCTTGTCCGTTACAGCCTGGCCTTCCGCAACAGCCTTGCTGATCGCCGGCAGATCGTTGCCGTCTTCTACGCGCAGCACCTGCCAGCCATAGGCTTCAAAGCGCTGAGCCACATTTTCGGAGAACGCCAGGTTCAGCTTGCCGTCGAGAGAGATGTCGTTCGAATCGTACAGCACGATCAATTTGCCCAGCTTCAGGTGGCCTGCCAGAGACGCGGCTTCAGAGGAAATACCCTCCATCAGGTCGCCGTCGCCGCAAATTGCGTAGGTATAGTGGTCGATCACATTGTACTGATCTTTATTATACGTAGCGCCAAGCTGCGCTTCCGCAATCGCCATGCCGACAGCCATGGCAATGCCTTGGCCAAGCGGACCGGTGGTAGCGTCAACGCCTGCGGTGTGGCCGAACTCGGGGTGACCCGGAGTCAAGCTTCCCCATTGGCGGAACTGCTTCAATTCTTCCATCGGAAGATCATATCCGCTGAGATGCAGCAGGCTGTACAGCAGCATGGAGCCGTGTCCGGCCGACAGAACGAACCGGTCGCGGTTCACCCAGGTCGGATGGTCCGGATTGTGGGTCATCGTCTTCGCAAAAAGCTGATAGCCCATCGGCGCAGAGCCCATTGGCATACCCGGATGGCCGGACTTGGCTTTCTCGATTGCATCAATAGCAAGCGTACGGATCGTCGTAATCGACAGATTGTCGATCGTGGAGTTCTCGTCTTTCTGGATCGCTTGCTCTTTTGCCTGTTGTTCAGTCATTCAATTAATCCTCCTCTGGAACTCAAGAATGTCATTTTGACTATTATTGTATCACTAATGTGGAAGCATTACCATTGTTTTTGCGAACCTTCGGTCTAACCATTCAAGTGTCGCCAGTTTGACTGGCGATTTATACACGTTTTTGGAGTGGAAAAGTCTTTGGTATAACACTCCAGCCAGAATTTTTTCGGAGCTTCATACGGATTAATGTTTCTTGCAAGCACTATGCTATGACATTTTTATTAATATCATATAATTTGTAAGATTTTAGTGTAAAGTTTATTTTATGAAAAATAAGCAAGCTAAAAGGGGATATTCACTTTTTAGGAGGAATTAGATCCTATGATAAGTCAAAGAGTTAAAAACAGCATTTATTTATTATTGAGTATAATGCTTACTCTGGCAGCAGGATGGTATTTTTTCTATCAATCAAATGAAGTAAAAAGTAATATCAATGCCCAACAGCCTTCTTCTATAGCTGGCGAGAAGGTTGTAAGCACTGAAGGCCTTTACATAACATATTCAAATGTAGATGCGCTGGAGGAACACTCGGATTTAATACTTACAGGGACTCCTGTCAGTGATTTTAAAGATAGAGAACATGTAACTACAACGTATGGTGATGGGAATATTCAAGATTTTTACACTTTAACCGATCTAAAAGTAACGTCAGTGCTGAAGAAGCCTGCCGACCTGGATTTGGTGTCCGGTCAGACCTTCCAAGTAGCTGAACCCGTAGGTTACACTGACACGGACAAGAAAGATACGAAAATTACTCGTAACGAATATTCAGAGCTCAAAAAAGATTCGGAATATGTTATCTTTCTTAAAAAGAATGACCAGGGACAGTACTTCGTCTTGAATTTGAATCTTGGTAAATTTAATTTAAATGGCAAACTAGAGATTGCTCCAGATTCAAAATCAATGAGTGATGAAGAAAAAGCATCAGAGTCTGAATATCAGACCTTTTTAAATTCTGTTATTAGCAAATATAAATTGAAACTAAAGAAGTAAAGTATTTATTGGGCCAATCGAGGCCCTTTCATTATGTTCCATCATAAAAAGGAAGAAGCCGCCGCGCGGCCTCTTTCCTGTATCATTTGATCCGATGGTTCCGGAAATACTCGCTCC
>RCUO01000662.1_pt1 | contig 16179 bp, 13 predicted proteins | sample 2166161 | NCBI WGS metagenome assembly RCUO01 (sample SAMN09932617, study PRJNA488358) | compost metagenome | feature: garden; material: soil; isolation source: compost soil in cyclohexanecarbonitrile-enriched culture | place: Germany: Experimental Botanical Garden Goettingen | collected 2016-01-27 | reverse complement strand
ACATCCCACAACGCATCCAGTTCCGCCTCGCTGAATAAACCAGCAGGGTAACGCTCGATCATCGTCCGGCGCGGATCAGTTTCGCTGATCTGACGCATTCCATTGGACTTGAACCAGTGCGCCAGGATCTGGAGCGATTCGCTATTTACGGCCAGGGGATGCAACGCCTTGTCGCTCACTACGTTCACTTCGGCGTTCATTTCAGCGCTCTCTCCCGGTTTGTGAGCGGCTAACTTATCCAAGGTTTATGACAGAACATGGAAGTCCTCCCTCCCCCGAGTTACAACAGCGGAGATACAAGAGCTGTGCCAAGGTTTCTGAAGTGTGGCCTGGCAGATACAAAAAAGCCCGCAGGCCTGTAGGGCCGCGGGCTCCGTGCATTGCGGGAGGCTGATCGACAGCCTGAGGGATTTCGTAATCAACTCAAGCTGTTACGACCTCACTCACTCCTTGTGTGGCGCGGGTTGTTGCTGGGTAAGACAGTGAATATTGCCGCCCCCCAGTAACAGTTCGCGACCAGGCACCATTACCACTTCATGCTGTGGGAACAGGTTCTGCAAGATTTCCTTTGCCGGACCATCCTGCGGGTCGTCAAAGCTCGGCGCGATGATGCCGCCGTTGACGATCAGGAAGTTCACGTAGGAACCGGCCAGACGAACAGTAGGATTACGTTCCTGCGTACCATCAACCGGATCGACACCGGCACACTCTTCCTCGGTCGCAAACAGCGGACCCGGGATCGGCATCTTGTGCACCGTGAACGGGCGCCCCTTGGCATCGGTGCTGCTTTGCAGCGCTTTCATCGCCGCCTGACAGCGCGGGTAGTTCGGGTCCTGCGGATCATCGGTCCAGGCCAGCAGCACTTCACCCGGACGCACGTAGCAGCAGAAGTTATCCACATGGCCGTCGGTTTCGTCGTTGAACAAGCCATCCGGCAGCCAGATGATCTTATCCACAGCCAGGTTTGCACTCAGGACCGCTTCGATTTCCGCTCGATTCATGTGCGGGTTGCGATTGCGGTTGAGCAGGCATTCTTCGGTGGTGATCAGGGTGCCTTCGCCGTCGACGTGAATCGAACCGCCTTCCAGCACGAAGCCTTCGGTGCGATAGCGGGGGCTGCGCTCGATCTCGAGGATCTTGCCACCAACCTGCGAGTCACGGTTCCACGGCGAATACAGGCCGCCGTCAAAACCGCCCCAGGCATTGAAGTCCCAGTTCACGCCACGGACTTCGCCACTGTTGTTGATGACGAAGGTAGGACCGGAGTCGCGAACCCAGGCGTCGTCGCTGGACATTTCCACCACACGAATATTCGGCACGTCCAGACGGGCACGGGCGTTTTCGTACTGGCCGGCGGAAACCGCCACGGTCACCGGTTCGAAACGGGCGATGGCCTTGGCCACTGCCACGTGAGCGGCTTGTGCCGGTTTGCCACCCAGGCGCCAGTTGTCCGGGCGCTCGGGCCAGATCATCCAGGTCTGGGTTTGGGGTGCCCATTCGGCTGGCATGTAGAAGCCGTCGGCGCGAGGGGTGCTGTTCAACGTGGTCATGGCTCAGGACTCCGGAGTGACATTGATACCTGACAGAAATGGAAGCGTATGTGTAAACGCCGTGGGCTGTGGCGACTTTATATCCGATAAATATCGGCTTTTAAAGCACCTTACATCCACCGTTACAAAAACAATCGATTAAAAGCCGATATCAATCGAATTAACACCACACCCCATGTGGGAGCGGGCTTGCTCGCGAAGGCGGTGTATCAGTCGAGTTCAATGCTGCATGACACACCGCTTTCGCGAGCAAGCCCGCTCCCACATTGGCCCGCACTTACAGGGGGATGTGTTTACAGCCCTTCTGCGAGCACCTTCGACAGCATGTCCACGAAGAAATCCACGCTCTGGCGCGAAGTGACCATCGGCGGCTTGATCTTGAGGATGTTCAGGTAATCGCCGGTCGGCTGCATGAAGATCCCCAGCTCACGCAAACGATCGCACAGTGCGGTGGTTTCCTCGGTGGCCGGCTCCAGGGTGTCGCGGTTGCGGATCAACTCGACGCCCAGGTAGAAACCGGAACCGTGCACCGCGCCCACTAACGGATGAATATCGATCAACGCTTCGAGTCGCTCCTTGAAGTGTCCGCCAACGACCTGGGCGTTCTCCCAGAGTTTTTCCTCTTGCATCACATCCAGCACGGCCATGCCGACCTGGCAACTGACCGGGCTGCCGCCGGCGGAAGAGAAGAAATAACCCTCGGCCTCCAGCGCCTCGGCGATTTCCCGGCGGGTGATGACCGCGCCCAGTGGCTGGCCGTTGCCCATGCCCTTGGCCATGGTGATGATGTCCGGCACGACGCCCTGCTCTTCGAAGCCCCAGAAGAAATCGCCCATGCGCCCGTAGCCGACCTGCACTTCATCGGCGATGCACACACCGCCCCTGGCCCGGACCATGGCATAGACTTGTTTCAAATAACCTGGTGGCAGCGAGATACCGCCGGCATTGCCGTACACCGGTTCGCAGATGAAACCGGCCAGTTGGCGTTTCTGCTCGGCGATTTTCGCCAGGTTGTGTTCGACGCTGCGTACATAATCCGGCGCACTGTCTGGGCCACGGAACTCACCGCGATAGGTGTTTGGCGCGGTCACCGGGTGCACCCAGTCCGGGCGGCTGCTCAAGGCCTTGGGGTTGTCGGCGATCGAGGTCGACACCGAATCCGCGCCCACCGTCCAGCCGTGATAGGCCTCCAGCACACTGAGCATGTCGCGACCGCCGCTGTAGGCCCACGCCAGGCGAATCGCCAGGTCGTTGGCCTCGCTGCCGCTGTTGACCAGGAACACGCGGTCCATGCCGTCAGGGGACAGCTTCAGCAAACGTTCGGAGAACTCGGCCACGGCTGCGTAGTTGAAGCGCGAGTTGGTGTTGAGCAACGACCACTGGCGGCTGGCGACTGCCGCCATGCGTGGATGGCCGTGGCCCAATACCGCTACGTTGTTGAGCATGTCGAGGTAGGAGCGACCCTGCATGTCGATCAAATGGTTGCGCCAGCCGCGTTCGATGCGCGGTGGATCAACGTAATAGTGTTTTTGTGTGCGGGCGAAGCTGGCATCGCGCCGGGCCAGCAAGGTCACTCCGTCGAGCTCGGCTTCGGCATCACAGGCCAGCCCCAGCAGCGCCGCAGGTGACGGGCACAACGCCTGCCAGGCGGCGGCGCGCGATGGCGTGCAGAACAACGGCGCATCGATCGACGCGCCACGGCACAACTGCACGATCAATGGCCCGCTGACAGAACCCAGCACCTGGCCTTTGACCAGGGCCGCGCCGCTGTGCAGCGACGGCGTGACACCCCAAAGCCGCACACTCAGTTGCGGGCCATCCAGTTGCAGCACGCCCGCCGATGGCTGGTGCACCACCCCGGCAAACGGCGCTTCGACCGCCGTGCCCTGAGGCACTCGCAACTCGACGTGCAGCGGGCAGGTGTCCGGTTCAGCGGCGCTGTCCGGACGGGTGTGGGACAGGCGGTATTGCCCGTAACGACTGGCCGCCAGGCCATGTGCCGCGGCCGCTTCATCCAGCAGGCGCTGATCGACACCCTCCTGCTCCCAGTTCCCGGCCTCGAAATGCGGGCTGAGCACCCCCAGATCGATCAAGGCGAACTCTCGCCCCACCAGACTTGGCAACAGCGGTGCAAAGCCTTCACTGCCGATGGTGGGCAGGTTCTGGCCGACGGCAGTGAGGATCGCCGCTTCCATCAATGCCAACGGCACCGACGCGGCCACCCGGAAGATTTCCCATTCATGGACCAGGTTATCGCGACTGTAGGCATTGCCCGGATCGATGCTGACCTGCTGTTCGCCGCTGAGCACCAACACCGCCGCGCGGGCGACGATCAGCGGCCACAACGCCAGCAGCTCTTCGTGTTGCAACGGGTTGACCGCGTGATACGCCTGGATTGCCGGCAAAATGCAGAACGGATCGCCCTCGCCATGATGCAGCAGCGCGGCACAGGTCACCGACAGATCGGTAATGCGCCAGGTGCGCACCAGGTCGCCGAAATCGATCACGCCTTGCAACTGCCAATGGCGCTGCGCATCGCGCTGCCACACCACGTTGTCGTCGGTGATGTCCATGTGAATGGCCTGCACCGGCAGTTTGTCCTGCAGTGGCTGCAAATGCCGCTCGGCTTGCCCGGACGCTTCGACGATCAGTTTGCGCTGGGCTTCATCCTTGATCACCGGCAGCAAATGCGCGATCAGGGCGTGGGCATGGCGGGCGTCCCATTGCAGGGTTCGCACCAGCCCCGGATGGTCGAAATCCGCCAGGGCCAGGTCCATTTCACCGCACAGGCGGCCGAAGCCTGACACCACCGTCGGGTTGAAATGGCCCAGGCTCGTCAGTGGCTGGCCTTCGATGTAGTCGAGCAAGCGAACGTGCACCGCCTGGCCACCCACGTCCAGCGACAGCAGGTCTGCACCGTTTTTCGCCGCGATAACACGCGGCACATTTACATCGGGGTGCTCGCCCAGATGCTTGAGCCCGGCGTGTTGCGCCTGAAGCTCCAGTACCGAGTAGTCGCCACGGCAGATTTTCAGGACGAAACGTCCCCGCTCGCTGTCGACGCGGTAGTTCAGGTCTTGCTGGCTGCCAAGGGCCTGCAACCTGCCGCTGAACCCGTAATGTTCTTCCAGCAGCTCTAGCGCTTGCTCCGCAGACACCTGCGGGCTGGGCAAACTGGCGCGATGAATCAACGTGGCGAGCGGCATACAACAACCCCTGAAATTTTATTAGGCGCCTATATCGCCACTGGTTCGGGCGATACGCAACCCCCCCGGAACCGGCAATGGTCATTTGCCGGGGCTGGAACAGGCCGGTAGATTTTAACTTGAGTACTCGCCCCGGTCGGCGCTTTGCGCAAGAATGGCGGCCATTCAACGCACACTGCTGGAGAGCCACCATGAATGTAGTGACCACCGACCTGCCCGGTGTTCTGATCCTTGAACCCAAGGTCTTTGGCGACGAACGTGGTTTCTTCTATGAGAGCTTCAACGCCAAGGCTTTCGAAGAAGCTACCGGCCTGAATCCTCAGTTTGTTCAGGACAACCATTCCCGCTCGCAAAAAGGCGTGTTGCGTGGTTTGCATTACCAACTGACGAACACACAAGGCAAACTGGTTCGTGTCACAGCCGGTGAAGTGCTCGACGTTGCCGTGGACATCCGCCGCAGTTCGCCACATTTCGGCAAATCGGTGGCGGTGGTCCTGTCCGCCGACAACCATCGCCAGATCTGGATACCGGAAGGCTTTGCCCACGGTTTCGTGGTGCTGAGCGATTTCGCCGAGTTCCTCTACAAAACCACCGATTACTACACCCCGTCCGCCGAGCGCAGCATTCGCTGGGACGACCCGGACCTGGCTATCGATTGGCAACTGGAAGGCACGCCGCAGCTGTCGGCAAAGGACCAGGCCGCTGCATTCCTCAAGGATGCCGAAGTCTTCGCCTGAAAACCCGGCGCAAGATTCAGCGCAAAAACGCACCTGCCCTACAGTGCGCAGACTGCGCCCGCAAGCCTAGGCATAATGCGCCTGTACCCACAGGCGCATGCTGCTCATGAAACCGACTCTCCCTCCCAGACCCCGTTGGCGCAGCCTGGCCCTGCTGGCACTGTGCCTGGCGCCGTTGTTGTGGCCGCTGGAACATCTCGCCGAGCGTTACTACCGCAGCGAGCTGGCCAGTCAGAATCGTCAGACCCTCGACCTCTACGTCGCCAACCTGCTGGGTACCCTGCATCGCTATGAAGTGTTGCCGCAGATCCTCGGCGACCTGCCGGCCCTGCGCGCCGTGATCGGCGCACCGGACGATGGCGTCACCCAAGGCAACGCCAACCGCCTGCTGAAAAACATCGCCGCCCAGACCGGTGCCGAAGTCATGTACCTGATGGACACCACCGGCAAGACCCTGGCCGCCTCCAACTGGGACAAACACGACAGTTTCGTCGGGCGCAATTTTTCCTTCCGGCCGTATTTCAGCGAAGCCATGGCCGGGCGGCTCGGGCGCTTTTTCGGCCTGGGCACGACCTCGGCCAAGCGCGGTTACTTCTTCGCCGCTGGCGTGCGCGACGGTGAAAAAATCGTTGGTGTGCTGGTGGTCAAGGTCGACCTCGACCACACCGAAAGCCTGTGGGGCAAAACCCCGGAACAATTGCTGCTGACCGACCACAACGGCGTCGTCATTCTCACCTCGCGACCGGAGTGGCGATTCCGCTCGACCCGCCCGTTGAGCGAGGGCGAAAGCAAGGCCATCACTGCGATCCAGCCCTATCCAACCCGCGATCCAAAACCGCTGAAGCTCAACCCGGACGCCTGGCTGACCCAGACCCGGCAGATCGCCGAAACCGGCTGGGACGTCAGCATCCTCGCCCCGCGCACCTTGATCGACCGCCCGGTACGTACGGTGGTGGCCATCGGTGGCGCAGCGCTGCTGGTGTTGATGCTGCTGCTTGGCCTGATGATGCAGCGCCGCCGCCATTACCTCGAGCGCATTGCTTTCGAAGCCAAGGCCCGCCGCGAACTGGAAGGCCGGGTTGCCGAGCGCACCAGCGATCTCGAAGGCCTGAACCGGCGCCTGAAACAGGAAGTGCTGGAACGCGAACAGGCCCAGCAGGAGCTGGTACGCGCCCAGGATGATCTGGTGCAGGCCGGCAAATTGTCGGCACTGGGCACCATGTCGGCGAGCATCAGCCACGAACTCAATCAGCCGCTGGCAGCGATTCGCAGCTACGCGGAAAACGCCGAAGTATTGCTCGATCACCAACGCACCGACGATGCCCGTGGCAACCTCAAGCTGATCAGCGAATTGACCGGTCGCATGGCCTCGATCATCGCCCACCTGCGCGCCTTTGCCCGGCGCGACCGGCATGCCCCGGAAAGCGTCGCCCTGCAACCGGCGCTGGATGATGCCCTGGCCTTGCTGGCCAAGCGCCGACGCAGCATGGACGTCGAGCTGATCCGTGATCTGCCCGCCGCCACCCTGTGGGTCGAGGCCGGGGAAACCCGCCTGCGCCAGGTGCTCGGCAATCTGCTGGCCAACGCCCTGGATGCCCTGACGGAAAAAGGCCCGCCACGCAAACTCTGGTTGAGTGCCCAATCCACGGCCGAAGGCGTCAACCTGTACATTCGCGACAACGGCCCGGGCTTTTGCATGGAGGCCCTTGGACGCGCCAGCGAGCCGTTCTACACCACCAAGACCCGAACCCAGGGCCTGGGCTTGGGGCTGGCGATTTGCGAAACGCTGATGCGCGCCTTCGGGGGTGAACTGTCGTTCGCCAACCACAAGGAAGGCGGCGCCCTGATTACCCTGAAGCTGCGCGCAGGCGCACCGGGCGTGAGCCTGCAACCGTCCGAGGACCGAAGTGCATGACCATCGACAACCGCATTCAGGTCGTGTTGATCGACGACGACCCTCATTTGCGCCAGGCCTTGAGCCAGACGCTGGATCTGGCCGGCCTGAAAATCCTGCCGCTGGCCGAAGCCAAGGGCCTGGCCGCGCAACTTGAACGTGATTGGCCAGGGGTGGTGGTCAGTGACATTCGCATGCCCGGCATGGACGGTCTTGAGCTGTTGACCGAACTGCACGCCCAGGACCCTGAGCTACCGGTGCTGTTGATCACCGGCCACGGCGACGTGCCACTGGCGGTGCAGGCCATGCGCGCCGGGGCCTATGACTTTCTGGAGAAACCTTTCGCCAGCGACGCCCTGCTCGATAGCGTGCGCCGCGCATTGGCCCTGCGCCGGCTGGTGCTGGACAACCGCAGCCTGCGGCTGGCCTTGAGCGACCGCAACGAGCTGAGCACGCGGCTGGTTGGCCACTCACCTTCAATGTTGCGACTGCGCGAGCAGATCGGCGCCCTGGCCGCGACCAAGGCCGATGTGCTGATCCTCGGCGAAACCGGCGCAGGCAAAGAAGTCGTGGCCCGGGCGCTGCACGATTTATCCAGCCGTCGCAACGGTCCGTTCGTGGCGATCAACGCCGGTGCACTGGCCGAATCAGTGGTCGAAAGCGAGTTGTTCGGCCACGAGCCCGGCGCCTTCACCGGCGCGCAGAAACGCCGCATCGGCAAGTTCGAATTCGCCAATGGCGGCACGCTGTTCCTCGATGAAATCGAAAGCATGAGCCTGGATGTGCAGGTCAAATTGCTGCGCTTGCTGCAAGAGCGGGTGGTCGAACGCCTGGGCGGCAATCAACTGATCCCGCTGGACATCCGCATCATCGCCGCCACCAAGGAAGACCTGCGCCAGGCAGCGGATCAAGGGCGTTTCCGTGCCGACCTGTATTACCGCCTGAACGTTGCGCCGCTGCGGATTCCACCGCTGCGCGAACGGGGCGAAGATGCGCTGATGCTGTTCCAGTATTTTGCCGATGAAGCCAGTGCCCGCCACGGCTTGCCGCCCCATGAACTGCAACCGGGGCAACGTGCCTTGCTGCTGCGCCACACCTGGCCCGGCAACGTGCGCGAGCTGCAAAATGCGGCCGAACGTTTTGCCCTCGGGCTGGAACTGGCCCTCGACAACAGCGCGCCGGAAGGCAGCGCTGGCAACAGGGTCGAAGTCGTCAACGGCGGTTTGAGCGAGCAAGTGGAGAACTTCGAAAAAACACTCATCGCCGCCGAACTGGCACGTTCGCACAGCTCCGTGCGCAGCGTCGCCGAAGCCCTCGGCATTCCGCGCAAGACCCTGCACGACAAACTGCGCAAGCACGGTCTGAGTTTCGCCGACAGTGGCGCCTCGGCCCACCCTGACGATCTCGACTGAGCTACCGTCCAATCATCCACTTCAAGCGAGAGGCCCCTGAATGAGCCGCGACAGTCGACAACTGGAATCAGTCCTCCATCACGACATTCCCCTCACCCGGGACATGGGCCTCAAGGTGCTCGACTGGCATGACCAGCAACTGCGCCTGCACTTGCCGCTGGAAGCCAACGTCAACCACAAGAGCACCATGTTCGGCGGCAGCCTGTATTGCGGCGCGGTCCTGGCCGGTTGGGGCTGGCTGCATTTGCGCCTTAAAGAAGAAGGCATTACCGACGGGCACATCGTGATTCAGGAAGGGCAGATCAGCTATCCGCTGCCGGTGACGGGGGATGCCAACGCCATTTGCCAGGCGCCGGACCCGGTGATCTGGAAGAAATTCCTGACCACCTTCCAGCGATACAGCCGAGCTCGGTTGACGCTGCATACACGGGTCGTCAACGAAGGCCGTGATGAGGATGCGGTGAGGTTTGTCGGGCAGTATGTATTGCACCGCTGATGCAGGATGACAGAGGGTAATGCATAGCGCAGTTTTATACGATCCACCGAGGACTCGGACCGCGTGCAGACGTATATTATAAAGTTATGCGATTAGATCAGTTTGTTGCCGGAAGCTTGTTGTATGTAACAACCACGTCTGCAATGCCTTCGGAAGCAGGTTGATGGTTCTGCTTATTCTCACCAGGGTTGCAAGTCACCGTTTTGTACCCGACAAGGTCAATCGTTACGCTAAAACCAATAAATTCCTTATTGATCCTGCAAGTATTTTGATTACTTAGCGCCCCGACTGGTTTTGGCCAATGAGAAATCGTTTCCATACCAATTATTTTGTTTTCGGCTTCTGGCGAAATATTGATATTAATAACCTCTTGGGCTGAAGTTAATACCATATCCGGATCGCCATACTTTATTACCCCGCTAGTAGTTTTTAACGTTAATCCTGGGGGAGGGGACTTGATGGTCACAGTACCGGCCAAAGCCATCCCTGTGAAAAATGAAAGACCAAAAAACAACATCACATGCTTTATATTCATGTAGTAATCACTCTGGCTGGCTGATCGATTAAAAGCACTCTAGAAATAAATTCTGCGCGACAACACTCGAGCGGCCATTTAAACAGCGAGCCGCTTTTCACCCTTGCGCCGAATATCCAAAGTTACAAGCTGAATGTTAGCACCCGATCAGCCAATTGAAACCTGTCAAACATGACAGTGTATAAAAGCACAGCTGTCGAACCAAGTCTCAGCCTGCAATCAACGTTTCAGATTAAACTCAACGCCAGTAACTTTTCTCGCCATGACGCACCTGCTGGAAGCGCCACGAAAAAGTTATTCAGCAAAGACTCCCGCGCCGGATAGCTGAATGGCTCACCACTCAACTCCAGCACCTCACCGCCCGCACCTTCCAACACACCTTGCGCCGCCGCCGTGTCCCACTGGGAAGTCGGTGCCAGGCGCGGATAACAATCCGCCGCCCCTTCGGCCAGCAGGCAAAACTTCAACGAGCTGCCGATATTGGTCAGTTGCAGCTCGCCAAGGCTGGCGCTCAGTCCGGCCAGCAAACGCTCCTGCTCCGGGCTCGAATGACGACGGCTGGCCACCACGGTGAACGACTCGCCGGGCGCTAGCGCATCACGCACCTTGATCGCCACGGGCGTGCCACCTTTATCGCCACGCCAGGCGCCGAGTCCCGCACCACCGACGTAAAAACGCCCGTTGGTCGGCATCGACACCACACCGAACACCACCCGACCGTTTTCGATCAGGGCGATGTTGACGGTGAACTCTTCGCTGCCGCTGATGAACTCCTTGGTGCCATCCAGCGGATCGACCAGCCACCAGCGCTGCCATCCGGCCCGCACGCTTTGCGCAATGTTGGCGTCCTCTTCGGAGAGCACCGGGATGCTCGGATCGAGCGCCGTCAGCCCGGCCAGAATCAGGTGGTGCGCGGCCAGGTCAGCAGCGGTCACCGGCGAGTCATCAGCCTTCGCCGTGACGGCCGTGCCTGTGCGCCAGAACGGCAGGATCGCCTCACCGGCCTGCAAGGCCAGCTCAATGACCGGCGCCATCAACGGATGCGGGAAATTCATGGCTGGAACGCTCCGCGCTGAGTCAACAGGTCTCGGGCCAGGTACAGCGCCGCCAAGGCACGGCCTTCGGTAAATTGCGGGTTTTGCGCCAGCGCCGAGAGCTCACGCAGATTGACCCTGTCCACCCGCATCGGCTCTGGCTCGTCGCCTTCCAGATGCTCTTCGTAGAGGTCGGTAGCCAGCACTACTTGAATCTTCTGGCTCATGTAGCCGGGGGACAGCGACAACTCGGTCAGGTGCTCCAGTTGCCGCGCGCCAAAACCTGCCTCTTCCTTGAGCTCGCGCTCGGCCGCCGCCAGCACGTCTTCGCCCGGCTCGATCAAACCCTTGGGCAATGACATTTCATATTCATCCGTGCCGCCGCAATACTCCTCGACCAGCACCGCATGCTCGGCATCGAGCATCGCCACGATCATCACCGCGCCGTACCCGGCACCCTTGCCGACCAGGCGTTCATACGTGCGCTCCACGCCATTGGAAAAGCGCAGCTTCAGCTCTTCCACGCAGAACAATCGACTGGTGGCGACAATTTCGCGGGCGAGTATGGTGGGTTTCTGGCGCATGCAAAGCTCCTTGGCGTGAACGCGCTACTATAACGCGGCTTTCCCGATTGTTTATGTCGGATATCTTTCTACCGTTCGAGACGTTGCCATGCCTTCATTACCGTGGTCCGACATCGATACCGTTCTGCTGGACATGGACGGCACGCTGCTGGATCTGCACTTCGACAATCACTTCTGGCTGGAACACCTGCCCCAGCGTTACGCCGAACTGCACGGGGTCAGCCGGGCCATGGCCGAGATGGAATTGCAGCCGTTGTTCGAGCGCAATGCCGGCCAGTTGCAGTGGTACTGCCTGGACTTCTGGAGCGCCGAACTGAAACTGTCGGTGCGCGACCTGAAACTGGAAACCGCGCATCTGATAGCCCTGCGCCCGGATGCCGACACCTTTCTGTCGGCGATCAAACGGGCCGGCAAGCGCGTGGTGCTGATCACCAATGCCCATCGGGATGCGCTGTCATTGAAGCTGGAAAAAATCGAACTGGCGCCCTACTTCGAGCGTTTGATCAGCTCCCATGACTACGGCTTTCCCAAGGAAAATCCGCAGTTCTGGGATGCGCTGCAAGCCGATATCGATTTCGATCCGGCGCGCAGCCTGTTCATCGACGACACCTTGCCGATCCTGCGCAGCGCACGGGACTTTGGCGTGGCGCATTTGCTGGCAGTGCGAGAGCCGGATAGCCGCAAGGGACCGAAGGATACGGCGGAGTTCGCGGCGGTTGGGGATTATCGGGATTTGATTGCAGGGCTCTAGACCGAGTTGCCTGCTATCGCGAGCAAGCTCGCTCCCACAGGATCTGCGTCGTTCGCAACCTTCGTGATCGACTCAGATCCTGTGGGAGCGTGGCTTGCCCGCGATGGCCATCACGCGGTTTGACGACTTACTCAGGAATCCGCAATGACTGCCCCGGATAGATCTTGTCCGGGTGCGACAGCATCGGTTTGTTGGCTTCGAAAATCTTGTTGTACTTGTTGGCATCGCCGTACACGCGCTTGGAAATCGCGCTGAGGGTGTCGCCCTTCACCACGGTGACAAACACGGCCGCCTTCACCACCGGTCCGGTCACGGTGATCTGATCATCCACGCTGCCCACCCCGGCGATGTTGCCCACCGCCAGCAGGATCTTTTCCTTCTCTTCCTGACTCGCCACTTCACCGGTCACCGTGACCTTGTCGCCATCGACCGTCGCCTGCACATTCGGGTTGCCCAGGCCGACCTTGCTGATGTGCTCCTTCAACTGCTCACTGGCGTTGGCGTTACCTGGCGTCAGCAAATCCAGCAATTTTTCGCCTGCTTCCTTCACAAAGCTCAAAAGACTCATGGTGCACTCTCCTTGGGTTTCGGGTTCCAGACATCAGAGCCTAGACCACGGTCGTCACCTACGAATCCAACCCGACCAATGACCCCGCTTGCGATAGAATCCGCACCTTCCCAACCCCTGGAGCGCAGATGGACATCAAGCAGCTGAAATTCCTCATCGCGCTCGACGAAACCCGCCATTTCGGCCAGGCCGCCGCACGCTGCCACATCACCCAGCCGACCCTGTCCATGCGCCTGCGCAGCCTCGAAGAAGAACTCGACCTGCCACTGGTCAATCGCGGCCAACGCTTCGAAGGCTTCACCGCACCGGGCGAACGGGTGCTGGCCTGGGCGCGCACCGTACTGGCGGCCTATGACGGCTTGTACGCCGAGGCGGCCGCCTGTCGCGGCAATCTGGTCGGCACCTTGCGCCTGGGCGTAGTGCCGTTGTCGAGCTTCGATCCGCTGCCACTGATGCAACGCTTGCACGCCGAACACCCGAACCTGCGCTTCGAACTCTCGGCCCTGAGTTCCGAACAGATCCTCGAGCAACTGGCGAACAATCGCCTGGATCTCGGCGTGTCATACCTGGAACGCCTGGATGCCGAACACTTCGACTCTCTGTCCTTCAGCGAAACCCGCATGGGTCTGCTCTACGATCAACGCTTCTTCACCTTTGGCGAAACGCCATTGAGTTGGGAATCGTTGATCGAACTGCCGCTGGGCATGCTCACCAGTGGCATGCACTTTCGCCAGTCCATCGACCATAACTTCCACAGCCGTGGCTTGACCCCGCAGCCGTTGTTGCAGACCGATGCCGTGCACCAACTGTTACAAGCCGTGCACGGCGGCTTGTGTTGCGCCGTGATGCCATTGGACGGCGGCCTCGAAGGACTGACCGAACACTTGCGCCTGCAACCGATCGAGAACGCCCAGACCCTTGGCCGCCTGGGGCTGATCATGCGTCGCAGCGCGCCACGCTCGGCCTTGGCGGAAGCCTGTTTCGCGATCTATCAGCAATCACTGGCGAGCGCTTGATCGACGGCATCTATCGGTAGATCAGTATTAGCGATTAGACGCGACAGTTTGCCGCGCCTAGTCTTAAAGCTGATCAAACCGTGGGTGATGCCATGAACACCAAGCGCCCTGCCTGCGCGGCGCCTGCCCTCGAAACGCCCGCGCCCGCCGCCAGCCAGACGTACAGCTACAGCAATTTCCGCCCCACCGAAACGGAAAGCGTCGAATCGGACAGCACCGCGCTGGCCGAGGAAGTCGCGTTGGCGATTGCCTATAACGGCATCAGCCAGGCGGTCATGCTGGTAACGCCGACGGATCTGGAGGACTTCATTGTCGGCTTCAGCCTGGGCAGCGGCATCATCCAGGACGCCACGGACATCTACGACCTGCAACTGAGCGGCTCGGGCTCGGCGCAATACGCGCAAGTGACCATCGCCAATCGCGCCTTCTGGAACCTCAAGCAGCAGCGTCGGCAACTGGCCGGCACCAGCGGTTGCGGGCTGTGCGGCGTAGAAGCGGTCGAGCAGGCGTTGCCGGACCTTCAGGTATTGCCCGGCGCCCCGCTGCCACCCGTTGAATGGCTCGATGGCCTGCGCCAGCGCATCGGCGCCTTCCAGCCGTTGGGCCAGCATTGCGGTGCGGTGCACGCAGCGGTGTTCATGAACGACCAGGGCGAATTGCTGATGGGCCGCGAAGACATAGGCCGACACAACGCCCTCGACAAGCTGATCGGTGCCCTTGTCCGCCAGAACATCCCGACCGCCGGCGGGCTGGCGATTGTCACCAGCCGCTGCAGTCTCGAATTGATCCAGAAAGTCCTGCGCGCCGGCATCCAGACCCTGGTCAGCCTGTCGTCGCCCACGGGCCTTGCCGTGCAATGGGCCCGTCGCCACAACCTCAATCTCATCCATCTGCCACAGAAGAATGCGCCGCGGGTCTACAGCCCAACGTTGGAGAATCAAGCGTGAGTCAACACCGTCAAGCCGACCAGAAACCCGTCCCTCGCTTCAAGCCCTACAAAGGCCCGGCCGGTGGCTGGGGGGCACTGATCAGCGTGGCCCAGGCCTGGTTGACCAGCGACAACGCGCTGAAGAACCTGCGCATCATGCTCAAGACCAACCAGAACGGTGGCTTCGACTGCCCGGGTTGCGCCTGGGGCGATTCTCCGGAAAAGGGCATGGTGATGTTCTGCGAGAACGGCGCCAAGGCGGTGAACTGGGAAGCGACCAAACGCCGTGTCGATGCCAAATTCTTCGCCAAACACAGCGTCACTTCTCTGCTGGAACAAAGTGACTATTGGCTCGAATACCAGGGCCGCCTGACCGAGCCGATGAGCTACGACGCCGAGACTGATCGCTACAAGCCGATCAGTTGGGACGACGCATTCGCCCTGATCGCCAGGCATCTGAACGGCCTGTCGAGCCCCGATCAGGCCGAGTTCTACACCTCGGGCCGGGCGAGTAACGAAGCGGCGTACCTCTATCAGCTGTTCGTGCGCGCCTACGGCACCAACAACTTCCCCGACTGCTCGAACATGTGCCACGAGGCCAGCGGTGTCGCGTTGTCGCAAAGCGTCGGGGTCGGCAAAGGCACCGTGACCTTCGACGACTTCGAACACGCCGATGCGATTTTCGTCTGGGGCCAGAACCCCGGCACCAACCACCCACGCATGCTCGAACCGCTGCGTGAAGCGGTGAAACGCGGTGCGCAAGTGGTGTGCATCAACCCGCTCAAGGAACGCGGCCTGGAACGTTTCCAGCACCCGCAACACGCGATCGAAATGCTCACCAACGGCGACAAACCGACCAACACCGCGTTCTTCCGCCCGGCCCTGGGCGGTGACATGGCGATCATGCGCGGCATGGCGAAATTTATCTTGTTGTGGGAGCGCGACGCACAGAAAACCGGTGCACCCGCGGTGTTCGACCATGACTTCCTCAATGAGCACAGCGCCAATGTGCTGGAGTACCTGGCAGTCATCGACGACACCCCGTGGGAGCAGATCGTCGAGCAGTCCGGCCTGACCCTGGTCGAGATCGAGCAAGCGGCGCGCATGTACGCCAAGGGCAAGAACGTCATCATGTGCTGGGCCATGGGTATCACCCAGCATCGCCATTCGGTGGCGACCATCCAGGAGATCGCCAACCTGATGCTGCTGCGCGGCAACGTTGGCCGCCCGGGTGCCGGCCTGTGCCCGGTGCGGGGTCACAGCAACGTGCAGGGCGACCGGACCATGGGCATCAACGAACGTCCGCCGGCAGCCTTTCTCGATGCCCTGGAGCGCCGCTTCCAGTTCAAGGTGCCACGCCACAACGGCCACAACGTGGTCGAGGCGATTCATGCCATGGCCGAAGGCCGGGCGAAAGTCTTCATCGGCCTGGGCGGCAACTTCGCCCAGGCCACGCCGGACAGCCCGC
>RCUO01000661.1_pt1 | contig 16180 bp, 15 predicted proteins | sample 2166161 | NCBI WGS metagenome assembly RCUO01 (sample SAMN09932617, study PRJNA488358) | compost metagenome | feature: garden; material: soil; isolation source: compost soil in cyclohexanecarbonitrile-enriched culture | place: Germany: Experimental Botanical Garden Goettingen | collected 2016-01-27 | reverse complement strand
TAACCTTTCGTATAGTTATACTTTGGTATAGCTATCCCATTGTATAACTGGTTTTTTCCTGTAAGCGGTTCCAATAATCCTGACCATTCCCCTCTCAGTCAGGAGCAGTTATGACTTCCTCTGCTAAAGCAGATTTGATTCTGGTCAATGGCCAGTTTCATACCGTCGATCGTGAAAACCCCCTTGCCGAAGCGGTGGCCGTGCGCGACGGCAAATTCCTTGCCGTCGGCACCGTGGCCGAGGTGATGCAGTATCACGACGACAGCAGTAAAGTGGTGGATCTGAAAGGCCACACCGCCATCCCCGGCCTGAACGATTCGCACCTGCACCTGATCCGTGGCGGGCTGAACTACAACCTCGAGCTGCGCTGGGAGGGCGTGCCGTCGCTGGCCGATGCCCTGCGTATGCTGAAAGAGCAGGCCCTGCGCACCCCGTCGCCCCAGTGGGTACGCGTGGTAGGTGGCTGGAACGAGTTCCAGTTTGCCGAACGCCGGATGCCGACCCTCGACGAAATCAACGCCGCCGCGCCGGATACCCCGGTGTTTATCCTGCATCTGTACGATCGCGCCCTGCTCAACCGCGCGGCGCTGAAGGTGGTGGGCTACACCAAAGACACCCCGAACCCACCGGGGGGCGAGATCCAGCGCGACGCCAACGGCAACCCGACCGGGATGCTGATTGCCCGTCCGAACGCCATGATCCTGTACGCCACCCTCGCCAAAGGGCCAAAACTGCCGCTGGAACAGCAAGTGAACTCGACCCGCCAGTTTATGCGCGAGCTGAACCGCCTGGGGCTGACCAGCGCCATCGATGCGGGCGGCGGCTTCCAGAACTACCCGGAAGACTACGAAGTGATTGCCGAGCTGCACGAGAAAAAGCAGATGACGCTCCGCATCGCCTATAACCTGTTTACCCAGCGCCCCGGCCACGAGCTGGAAGACTTCGAGAAGTGGACCGACATGCTCAAACCGGGCCAGGGAACCGACTTCTTCCGCCATAACGGCGCGGGCGAAATGCTGGTGTTCTCTGCCGCCGACTTTGAAGATTTCCTTGAGCCGCGCCCGGATCTGGCCCCCGGCATGGAGGACGAACTGGAGCGCGTGGTGCGCCATCTGGTCGAGCATCGCTGGCCGTTCCGCCTGCACGCCACCTATGACGAATCCATCAGCCGGATGCTGAACGTCTTTGAGAAAGTGAACCGCGAGATCCCCTTCGACGGGCTGCACTGGTTCTTTGACCACGCCGAGACCGTCTCGCAGGCCAACATCGATCGTATCAAAGCGCTGGGCGGCGGCATCGCCGTGCAGCACCGGATGGCCTTCCAGGGCGAGTACTTTGCCGAGCGTTACGGAATGGAGGCGGTTCGCCATACCCCACCGGTAACCAAAATGCTGGAGACCGGCGTGCCGGTAGGCTTAGGCACCGACGCCACCCGCGTGGCGAGCTACAACCCGTGGACCGCGCTTTACTGGCTGGTCTCTGGCCGTACCGTGGGCGGGATGCAAATGTACGATCACAGCGCCCGTCTGGATCGCGACACCGCTCTGATGCTGTGGACCCAGGGCAGCGCGTGGTTCTCGAACGAGCAGAACCAGAAAGGGCAGATCAAAATCGGCCAGCTCGCGGATCTCGCGGTGCTGAGCAAAGACTACTTCCGCGTCCCGGAAGAGGAGATCAAGGGCATCGAGTCGGTGCTAACGGTGGTGGATGGCGATATCGTCTATGCCGCAGGCAGCTTTGGCCCGCTGGCGCCACCGGCGATCCCGGTATTGCCGGACTGGTCTCCGGTGGTAAAAGTCCCTGGCCACTACCGCAGCGCCCCACCGCAGGCCGCCCGCGTAGGGATGAGCGCCGTACACCACTGCAGCGGCCCGTGCGGCGTACACAACCATGGACATGACTTTGCCCGCAGCGCAGAGATGCCGGTGGCCGACGATAACGCCTTCTGGGGAGCGCTGGGCTGCAGCTGCTTCGCGTTCTAATCATGAACAACTCAACGCACCTCACCGCCCCCCGGATTGACCTGGGGCTGTTATTCCTGCGCATCACCGGCAGCCTGCTGTTGCTGTACGTTCATGGCCTGCCGAAGGTGCTGCACTTCAGCGAAGAGCTGACGCGCATCGAGGATCCGTTTGGCTTCGGGCCGTATTTCAGCCTGATCCCGGCGATCGTCGCCGAAGTGATCTGCCCGATCCTGATCCTGTTCGGCATTGCCACCCGGCTGGCCTGCCTGCCCATTATTGCCGTGCTGCTGGTGGCGATGCTGGTGGTGCATCCGGGCTGGTCGATTGCCGAAGGTCAGTTTGGCTGGCTGCTGCTGATCGTCTTCACCACGCTTGCCATCACCGGCCCCGGCGCGTGGCGGGTACGCACACGGGCCACGGAGCGGTTCGCATGACTCAGCTCAACGACGCCCATCTGCCACCCGTCAGCGCCCCGGCGATGTCCACCTGGCAGCCGCTGCGCCAGCGGGTGTTCCGCATGCTGTGGATTGCCACGGTGGTGTCGAACGTCGGCTCATGGATGAGCGACGTCGGGGTGAACTGGAGCATGCTGACCCTGAGCGCCGACCCGCTGGATATCGCGCTGGTGCAGGCGGCGAGCAGCCTGCCGATGTTTCTTTTCGCCCTGCCCTCCGGGGTGATGGCGGATATCGTCGACCGGCGCAAGTACCTGCTGTTCTCGCAGCTGTGGATGTTTATCGCCGCTGCGGGTCTGGCCGTGCTGTCGTTTACCGGCCAGGTGACCCCGACGGTACTGCTGGCGGCAGCCTTCCTGTTAAGCGTCGGTAGCGCCATGAGTTCACCGCCGTTCCAGGCGATTGTGCCGGATCTGGTGAGCAAAGCGGAGCTGGGCCCGGCGGTGGCGCTTAACTCGTTGGGGGTGAACATCAGCCGCGCCATTGGCCCGGCGCTGGGCGGCTTTTTGCTGTCGCTGGCCGGACCCTGGATGGTGTTCCTGCTCAATGCCCTGTCGGTGCTGGGCGTGGCGTGGGTGCTGTGGCGCTGGAAGCCTGCGCCATCCGTGCAGCGCCTGCCGCCGGAGCACTTTTTCTCGGCGGTGCGGGCCGGGGTGCGCTATGTGCATGCTGCCCCGGTGCTGCGTAATGTGCTGATCCGCACCGTGGCATTTTTTGTCTTTGCCAGTGCTGGCTGGGCGCTGCTGCCGCTGGTGGCACGTCGGGAGCTGGGACTCGGCCCGGCGGGGTACGGCATCATGCTGGCCTGCATCGGACTGGGGGCGATTGCCGGGGCGGTGCTGCTGCCGCGTCTGCGCCAGCGTCTGAACGCCGACCAGCTGATGGTGGCCGCGAGCCTGATGTTCGCTATCACCATGCTGGCGCTGGCGTTTGTGCGCCACTTCTGGCTGCTGAACCTGTTTGAATTTTTCACCGGTTTTGCGTGGATCGCGGTGCTCTCGACCCTCAACCTGGGGGCGCAACGCAGCGCCGCCCGCTGGGTAAAAGCCCGGGCGCTGGCGGTGTATCTGACGGTGTTCTTCGGCTCGATGACTGCGGGCAGCGCCATCTGGGGGCAGATTGCCTCGCACTTCAACACCGCCACCTCGCTGTGCGTGGCAACCGTCGGGATGCTGCTGGCCAGCGCCACGGTGCTGCGCTGGAAGCTGGAGAAAGATCCGAACCTCAACCTGGATACCAGCGGCCTGATTGCTGACGACGCGCGCGAAGCGATCCCCAACGAGCGTGGCCCGGTGCTGGTCTCCTGCGAATACCTGATCGACCCCCAGTCCGCCCGCGACTTTTTGCAGGCGGTCCACGAGCTGCGCCGGGTGCGCCGCCGCGCGGGCGCCATCAGCTGGGCGGTGTATGAAGATATCGACCAGCCGGGACGCTATATCGAGACCTTCCTGATGGGCTCGTGGGTGGAACATCTGCGCCTGCAGGAGCGTCACACCATGAACGATCATCTGCTGCAAAGCCGCGTGCTGGCTTTTCATCAGGGCGCTACCCCTCCGGCGACCCGTTATCTGGTCGCGCCGGTTTGTTGATACTAATAAAGACCTTTTGAGGAAGAGACTATGGCGACGATTAACGCGCAAGACGGTACGCAGATTTACTACAAGGACTGGGGTGCCGGTAAACCGGTGCTGTTCAGCCACGGCTGGCCGCTGGATGCGGATATGTGGGACAGCCAGCTTAACTATCTGGCCGAGCGCGGTTTCCGCGCCATTGCCTTTGACCGCCGCGGCTTTGGTCGTTCAGATCAGCCGTGGACGGGCTATGACTACGATACCTTTGCCTCCGACATCAACGACCTGATCACCGCTCTCGATCTGCAGGACGTAACGCTGGTGGGCTTCTCGATGGGCGGCGGCGACGTGAGCCGTTATATCGGCACTTACGGCACCTCACGCGTGGCCGGTCTGGCGCTGCTGGGGGCGGTCACGCCGATCTTCGGCAAGTCCGACTCTTACCCGCAGGGTGTGGATCAGTCGGTGTTTGACGGCATTCGCGACGGGCTGCGCAAAGATCGCGCCCAGTTCATCAGCGATTTCGCTACTCCTTTCTACGGGATTAACGCCGGGCAGACAGTGTCGGAAGGCGCGCTAACCCAGACCCTGAACATCGCCCTGCTGGCGTCGCTGAAAGGCACCCTCGACTGCGTGACGGCGTTTGGTGAGACTGACTTCCGCCAGGATATGGCCAAAGTCGACGTCCCGACGCTGGTTATCCACGGCAGCAACGACCAGATCGTGCCGTTCGAGACCACCGGTAAAGTGGCGGCAGAGCTGATTAGCCATGCGGAACTGAAGGTGTATGACAATGCGCCGCACGGCTTTGCGCTGACGCATCAGGACCAGCTCAACGAAGATCTGCTGGCGTTTGTGAAGTCGCTGTAAGACGTTGCCCGGGGAGCATGGGCTCCCCGGTTATCCTTTTTTCCTGTCGCGTTCACACTCGGCGTTGCCGACAATACTTTTCCTCCCCTTCTCCCCTTACACTTAACTCCCTGAATACATTGCCCGGAAGATGAAATGAACAGCACTGTCTTTGACGCATTCCGTTGCCTTAATCTGCTGGCGACAGGGAGTCGTGCTTTTGGTATTCGTGAGATTGGCCGTGAGATGGGGCTGGATCCGGCGAAAGTCTCCCGCCTGATGCAAACGCTACTGGCGCTGGAGATGGTGCAGCAGGACGCCAGGCGCAAGTACAGCCTGGGGATGGGCATCCATCGTCTCTCGGCGAACGCGATCCATAATTCGGCGTTTTATACCGCCGTGCTGGAGATGCTGGAGGAGACCGGCAGCCACTCGGTGTCGATTGTCGTGGGGGTGTTAAGCGGCAAAAACGTGGTGTATCTCATTCATACCCGCAGCGGCAAAAGCATCGCCAGAGCCATCGGAAACTACGAATCGTTTCCGGTGCATGACTCGGTGATTGGCATCAAGCTGCTGTCGGCCATGAGTGACGAAGAGATCGTGGCTCGCCTCGGCGTACACGATTATCAGCTGCTCAAACGCGATATCGAAGAGGCCCGGCGCCATCAGGTGTTTGGTAAAACCTTTAACGAAACGGATTACCGGATGGCCTGCATTATTCCGGGCATGCAGGCCGCCATCGCCCTGTCGAACATCCAGGGCGATAAGCTGGACATCGACAAACTACGCCATTTTCTGATCTCTGCCGCCCGCAAAATTAGCGGCGCCGCGCTCCCTCCCCTCTAGCAGTTGCACGCAGCGCTCCGCCGTGGTGGCGACCGGCTGCCCGGAGCGATAGAGCGCACTGCCGATCCCCACGCTGTCGTAGTAGCGCAGATAATCGGCGGCGTTATTGACGTCCACCCCCCCCACCGCCGAAAAGCGCACCGGCGCGGACAGCGGGCCCTTGATCAGTTGCGGATAGTTTTCCGGCAGGGCGCTGGCCGGGAAAATCTTCAGTATGTCGGCCCCCGCCTCGCAGGCGCTGAAAATCTCGCTGGGCGTCATCACCCCTGCGCACACCCCCAGCCCCTGGCTTTTTGCCGCTTGGATCACCCGCAGATCGAGGTTGGGGGTGAGGATAAATTGCCCCCCGGCGGCGGCGCAGAGATCGACATGCTCTGGCGTTAACACCGTGCCTGCGCCCACCATTACCCCATCGCCAAAGGCATCACGCAGCCGTCGCAGGCTGGTGATCCACTCCGGTGAGTTGGTGGTGATCTCAACCGTGATGATGCCATGATCGCGCAGGCAGGCCACCTGCTCCACGCAATCGGCAGGGGTGATGCCACGTAAAATCGCAATAATCCCGGCGCTAGCCATCATGTCGGAATACCTCATTGAGCCCGGCAATCAGCGCGGTTTCCGCCTCCAGGGTGGAACAAGGCAGCCCGATTTGCTCGCAGGCCTGCTGGTAGAGAGGAAGTAAGGAACAGCTGCCGATAAAACAGACGCGCGCATTGCCCGGGTGACCGCGCAGGATCTCGTGCCCAATCAGCAGGCCGGAGAGCCAGCTTGCGGCGCTGGCCGGGTCGAGATCCCCCAGAATGTACCGCCCCCGGCAGCGGAACAGCTCGCTCACCAGTTCGCCCTGCCCGGCCTCGATCGATTGCGCCACAGCTACGCCCTCGCTGAAGGCGCTGGCGGAGGTCACCTGAGGGGGGAGCCCTTTACCCACCACCGAATGATTTAACACCAGGTGATAGAGCTCGCCGGTCATCAGGGTGCGCAGACCCATCACGCGCTGCTGCTGACGGTCAATAGTCATCCATTTGCTGTGGGTGCCCACGGCGGCAAAGGTGCAGGCGTCCGTCAGGGCGATGGCCCCGGCTAACTGCATCTCTTCGCCACGGCAGACTTCGTTGGCCTGCGGATCGCAGATACCGGGTCGCAAGGTCAGCGGGTTGCTAAGGATACCGGGCAATTCGCGGCCCTTACCCAGCAGGTCGCGGAAGCTAAGCGGCAACGCCATGTAGCCCGCATCGGCAATACCAATATTGCTGCCAATCATGCCGCACAGCAGCACGGGCAGATGCGGGTCCCAGGCGTCCTCCAGCCGCAGCAGCTGCTTACGCAGGATCGACGGCAATTCAGCGCGCTCGCAGGTCGCCACGCCGCAGGTGTCCTGCACGGTGCGGATCACCTGGCCGTCACGCACGCCGATCGCCCGAAAATTGCTGGTACCCCAGTCAACGGCAATGTAATTCATATCCGCGATCCAAACACCGCCAGCGGCAGCGCTTCGGTGAGATCCTGCAACTCGTCGCGGGTGGCCGCGTCCAGCCGTTTGGCCGGTTCGCGCACCACGTCGGTGGTGAAGATCCCCGCCCGATGCAGCACGGTTTTGTGGATCGCCACGCCGATACCTGGCTGCACGCCATAGCGCAGGAAGGGAAGATAGCGGTAGAAGAGCGACTGCGCTTCTCGCGGGTTATGCTGCCAGGCCTGCAAAATCATGTTGATGACGTCCGGGAATTCGCAGGCGGGCATGGTGCCGATCACGCCGCGGCGTAGCTCTTCGTAGAGAAAACCGGCGTTCAGCCCGCCGAACAGCCCGACGCTGTCACCCAGCGCCTGCTTCAGGGCGGTGATTTTCAGCGTGGTGGGCGGTTGCTCCACTTTGATGTACTTGATAGCCGGAAACGACTGGCACAGCGTGACCAGCGTGGCCACCGGGATGTTGACCCCGGTCATCAGCGGCGCGTCCTGGATCATGATGTCGATATCACAGGCCGCGCAGATATCCCGGTAAAAATTGACGATCTCCTCCGGACCAGGTTTCACCACCGACGGCGGATTGACCATCGCTACCTGAGCCCCCCAGCGCTGTATCAGGGCGATATCTTCTATCGCCACCGCAGAGGCGGCCCCCCCGGCGGCGGCCACCAGCGGCAGATCGCCGGTGAGGTTTTTCACGCAGGCGAACAGCGCCTCTTTTTCGTCCAGGGTCAGGGCATAGCCTTCAGAGGCATTGCCGAACAGCGCCAGGCCATCGATGCCCTGTTGCAGAAGAAATTTCACCAGCCGCTCAATCGAGGCGAAATCCACTTCGCCTTCTACATCAAACGCGGTGGCCAGAATCGGTACGTTGCCTTTTAACATGTTGCCTCCATGACGGCGTCTTCATTGATTTCAATACCCAGCCCCGGCCCCTGCGGCAGCTGGTACGCCCCCTGCTGGCAGATGAGCGGCGTGGTGAGAAGTTGGTTGGCAATCTCAAAGACCGGGGGCTGATACTCCAGCATGTAGAGATTGGGGATGGCGGCGGCGACGTGCAGCGACGCGGCGATACAGGGCGCAAGACCGACGCTGAGATGCGGGGCGACCTTCAGGTTCCAGGTCTCCGCCAGTGAGGCGATGTGCATCAGCTCGCTGATGCCGGTACGGCCCACGTCCGGCTGCAGAATGTCCGCCGCCCGCTGCTCGATAAAGGGTTTGAACTGGTAGCGGGTGCGCTCGGTTTCGCCCAGCGCAATCGCCACCGGGCTTTTGGCCCGCAGCTCACGGTGCCCTGCCACGTCTTCCGGCAACAGCGGCGCTTCGAGAAACCCGACGCCGTATTCACGCAACGCCATCGCCAGCTCGGCGGCTTCTGCCACGCTGTAATTCCAGTGGGCATCGAGGAAGATTTGCGCCTCTTCGCCCAGGGTTTCACGTATAGCCTTCACGTTGGCAATGTCTTCCCGCACGCCGTAGCCCAGCGCCAGTTTGACGGCATTAAAGCCCTTATCCTGCCAGCGTTTCGCCAGCTGGCAACGCGCAGGTAGGTCCGGCTCTGGCAACCCCGAAACGTAGCAAGGTATGGTGTCACGCCAGGCACCGCCCAGCAGTTGCCAGACCGGCTGGCCGAGCAGTTTGCCTTTGAGATCCCACAGGGCGATATCTACGGCGGCAAGGGCATCGATGTGGTAGCCAGTGATATGGCCGCGATCGCGCATGGCATCGTACATGCGGGCGTTCAGCACCCCGCTTGAAAAAGCCGATTGCCCGATCAGCAGCGGTGCGAAGAGCTGGGTGATGAGCTCCGCAATGACCTGCGGAACCACCGGGGCCAGCGCTTCACCCCAGCCTACGCAGCCGTCGTCGGTGGTAATTTTGACGAGGCAGGTCTCCATTTTGCGCGAGTAGACGCAGCGGTACTCCGGGCGATAGTAGTAATCGCTGTCATGCCCCTCGACGCTCCCCCCGAGATAGGCCTGCTTTGGGGTGATCTTCAGCGGAAAACATTCAACGTGACGTATTTTCATAACAACTCCGGGAACAGTTAATCCAGCACTTTGCCGGCGGTCTCTTTGGCCAGCCACACGGCAATGAATGAGATAAGCGCGGTGATCATCACGTACCACGCAGGAGAAAGCGGATCGCCGGTTAGCGAGATCAGGCTGGCGGATGCCAGCGGCGTGACGCCGCCGAAGATCGCCACGGTAAGGTTGTAGGCGATGGCGATGCTGCCGTAGCGAATGGCGGTCGGGAACAGTTCAACCATCGCCGCGCCGCAGCCGCCGTTAAACATGGCGACAAAGATGCCCAGCATGCTCATGGCCGCGATGGAGGACCCCACCGATCCCTGGCTCATCACCAGCATGGCCGGGTAAGTGAGCAGGATGAAGCCCCCGCAGCCCATCAACATCAGCGGGCGACGTCCCCAGATATCGGAGAGATAGCCGGTGATCGGCATACAGACCGCGACGCTCAGTAATCCGAGCGTGGTGATGAGATAGGCGTCGGTTTTGCTGTAGTGCAAATGGGTCGAGAGATAGCCCGGCATAAAGGACTGCAGCACCCAGCTGCTGACCGCTTTGACCACCACGAAGCCGGTGCAGAACAACAAGGCGCGTGAAGAGGTGGAGAGCGATTTGCGCAGGGGCGATTTCTCCAGCTTGCCGGTCTGTTTCAGCTTTTTAAATTCGCTGGAGTCTTCCATATTTCGGCGCATATACAGCCCGCCTAACCCCAGTGGGGCCGCCAGCAGGAACGGAATGCGCCAGCCCCAGTCGTTCATGGCGCTTTCGCCGAGCGTATGGGTGAGAAACAGCACCAGCCCGGAGCCACAGACGAAGGCCATAAAACTGAAGTTTTCACTCCAGCAGGTGAGCGTGGCGCGCCGGTTGGGTTTGGCGCTTTCGGCGAGATAGGTAATGACGCCTGAGCTTTCACCGCCAGCGGCAAAGCCCTGCACCAGACGGGTAATCACCAACAGCACCGGGGCGAGTATCCCTACCTGATGCCAGGTCGGCAAAATGCCCATCACGAAGGTGGAGCAGGAGGTGATCACGATGACGGTCACCAGCACCTTACGCCGCCCTAACCGATCGCCCATCGAGCCAAAGAAGAGCCCGCCCAGCGGACGCATCAGAAAGCCAGAGCCGAAGACCGCGAAGGATTTCAGCAGCCCGATAACCGGATCGCCGCTGGCGAAGAAGTTGGTGGCGATAATCGCCGCCAGGGTGCCGTAAAGCCCGAAATCAAACCACTCGATAAAATGACCGATGCCCGCTGAGAGCATCATTTTGGTTCTGCTTTGGGCAGGCGCTTGCTGCCCGGCAGGAGCGTAATCACCTGCGAATTCAGAGTCGGTATTAGCCATATAACCTCCTGAGGTCAGGAAAGGTGTCAACAAATGTGACGTGATTGTTATGAAGCTGAGTGTAAGGAATCCGCAGAGGCTGACGAGCGCAGGATCGTGATGCGTGAGGGGAATCAAAGAAGCGTGGAGAGAAATGTTTTACATAGTGAAACAGCGGTTAAAACACTGACGCCTGCTGAGCAGGCGTCAGGCTTTTTTAGTTTACCGTAGCCGGACGATCAAGCCGCTCCTCATCGTGTTTATCCACCGTGCCACTCCGACGCTCCGCCAACAGCCGACAGATCTCCGCATGCTTCTCCTCGGTAAAGGTGAAGCGCGACATCACCGCAAGGCGGATCAGCGAGCCTATCGCGGGCAGCAGGCAGATACCGAAGAACAGCCCGGCAAGCACGCCATCGCTCTGGGTTTGCGCCTGCGGTACGTAGCCAATAAGCGTTAGAAACACGCCGATTAACCCGCCGCCCACCGCCACCGACATCTTGCCGGTAAAGGTCTGTCCGGAGAAGGTGATCGCCGCACAGCGCTTGTGAGTGTGGTACTCGGCATACTCAATGGTGTCGGCAATCATCGACGAGGTGAGGATGTTGGTCATCATCACAAACAGGGTGCTGAGGCCAAGCAGGATAAACAGCAGCGCCGTGTGCTGATAGCCCGCAAACCACATCACCACGCGCACCGCGACATCCAGCCCACAGAGGATCATAAACAGCTTTCGCTTCTGCATTTTGCGCGTCAGCATCGGCGCGATAAGACAAACCACCGCCGCCACAATCCCCATAACACCGATCGCCATCTGCAGGCCACCGTCGCCCATGTTGTAGATAAAGAAGTAGATATATATCCCGTTGGCGACGTTGTGGAACACGCAGAAAAAGAACGACATCAGGATGATAAACAGCGGCTTATTCTGACGCAGATTGTGGAAGGTATCGCGCATCGTCACCTTTTCCGGGCTGGGCGGGACGCGCTCTTTAATTTGCATAAAGCCGTTTAACATTAACGGCAGGCCGACCATCATCATCACCAGCGCCGCCATAAAGTAGCCTTTGTCGCTGCTGTGCTGGGCGAAGAACGCCGCCAGCTTGGGGAAGAAGATGTTGGCGCAGGCGATCCCGGCATTGACCCCCAGCATCGCCGCCGTCACCGCCCGGGTGCGCTGGCCGGAGTCGTTGGTCATCACCGACGACATCGACCAGAACGGGATATCCGAGATGGCGTACAGGGTCCCCCACAGGATATAGGTCACCCCGGCGTAGAGGATTTTGGTGGTCATGTCCGCTTCGATTTTATAGAACGCCAGCAGCGTGACGCCGGTGATCAGCAGCGGGGCGATCAGCATAAAGTGACGAAACTTACCAAAGCGGCTGTTAATGGTGTCCATGATGCTGGCAAACAGCGGGTCGTGAACCGCATCCCAGGCGCGGGCAATCAGGAAGATGGTACTCGCCGCCAGGGCGGAGATCCCCAGCACGTCGGTGTAAAAATAGTTAATAAACGAACCCACTAAACCAAAGCTAAAACACTGACCTAAACCATAGCCAAAATAAGACCACAACTCGCGAGACGGTATTTTCATTGTCATTGCCATAGTGCGTACCTGGTTGCCCGGCGGCGAACCGCCGGGTCGTTATTATTAGCCCTGCACGTTCGGAGCAATTTTACGCAGCTTTTGCAGCAGTGCGATTTCAGTGCGTGAGAACGGGATACCGTTCTCTTCGAACACATCGTGGAACCACAGGCGGCAGTAGTCGGTGGACTCTTTCATCACCACCGGCCACGGCAGCCAGGTCTGGGTTTTGCCGCGCACCAGCCCCCACTGATAGGGTGCGACTTTCGCCATATACATCAGCGGCAACTGCTCTTCGATAGTGCCGCCCACGTGGCGCGCCAGCCATTCGGTACAGAAGATCGGGCGGCCCAGCTGCTGCAGCTGCTGGATAATCGCCGTCATGCGGCCGGTATTGGTATAGGCGTGGTAACTCACCACGTCCGACAGTTCCAGCGCGGTCTGGTCCAGCGGATGCTGATAAAAGGTTTCGCCCTCCTCTTCCGCAGGCAAGCGCCATGCGCAGACCGTGAGCGGCTGGGAAGGATCTTCTTCACGCACCCACTGGAAGGCCCGCTTCATCAGGTCATGGGCGAAGGTCTCCAGTTTTGCATCGTAAAGCACCTCTTCGGTGCCGGTGGCAAAGATGCCGCGGTTGCCCGGCTCGTTATAGAGATCCCACAGCAGCACGCGCTTATCGTCGCGGAACTGGCGGACAAGGTCGCGGATATAGCGTTCAATGTGCGGCCAGCAGTCTGGATCGCACACCTTGTCGCGCCCAGGACTGGCCGCCGCCTGGCTGTTATGTTTGCCCGGCACCGGCGGCTTTTGCGGCCCGAGATACGGCTCATCGCCGGAGAAACCGCAGTCGTCCATCAGCGTCAGCATGGTGCTGAAACCGTGGTTGTCGGCAATCGTCAGGAAGTGGTCGATACGCGCCATCAGGCCGTCACGATCGTGCTCCCAGACGATAAACGGCAGATTGATGCGCAGGGTGTTATAGCCCGCGTCTGCGGCCCAGCCCAGCTCGCGGTCGATGGTCTCGGCATCGAACGTCTCTTGCTGCCAGATATCGGTCCAGTTCACCGCCGTCGACGGCAGATAGTTAAACCCGCACAGCCAGCCCTGCTGCTGGTACCACGTCTGCGCCTGTTCCTTGCTCCACTGCTCTTTCATTGTTGTTCCTCTCGCTGATAATATTTAGCTAATAAATATTAGCTGATGGATGAATGAGCAAATTGCGCTGCGCAGAAAAGCGACGGCAATCACAAAGATCGCTGCGGCTTCAAGAAGAAACGTGATCGGCGGCGCGTCTGTGGCCGGTTAGGGTATGATGCGAATTCGCCAGAGGGAGAGAACGGATGAAGCGGAAAAACAAAGTCACGATGAACGATATTGCGCGTACCGCGGGCGTGTCGCAGGCGACGGTATCACTGGTGCTTAACCAGTCGCGTAACATCAAGCTCAGCGACGAGACCCGTCAGCGGGTGATCGGCGTCGCCACCGAGCTGGGCTACGATCGCCTGCCCGCCATCCATACCCCGCGTAATCAGGCGGAGATTGCGCTGCTGGTCAGTTCGCTGCAGAGCTACGATCCCTTTATCGATGCCATCAGTCAGGCGCGGGAGGCGGCATGGCGCAACGAAACGCTGCTCACCCTGTATGATTACGGTGACGACGTGGCGCTGGCCCTCAACATTATTCGCCAGCTGGAAAAACGCAACTGCGTGGGGATTATTCTTGCCTCCCCTGTCACCACGCTGGTGGATATGAGTGATTTTCAGGACTGCACCCGCCTTCCGCTGGTGCTGCTGAACCAGCGCGACCCCGCCTCGCCCCTGCTGCCGTCTTTTATCCCCGACGACTACGCCAACGCGTTTCAGGTGACCAAACATCTGCTCGCCTGCGGCGCAACGCGCATCGCCCATATCACCGGGGAAAGCTGGATGGAGGCCTCCCGCCAGCGACTGGCAGGCTACCAGGCTGCGCTGCAGCAGGCGGGCTTACCCTGCGACGATAGCCTGGTGCGCCAGACCAACTGGCAGTTTAACGAGTCGTTCACCGCGACCGAGTCCCTGCTGGGGCTGGAGAAACGCCCGGACGCCATTTTCTGCGCCAGCGACTGGCTGGCGATTGGCTGCTATCAGGCACTGACGGTGGGCGGCGTGACGATCCCCGACGATATGCTGCTGGCGGGCTACGACGATCAGAAGATTTCCGAGCAACTCACGCCCGCACTCACCAGTATTCAGCTGCCTTACAGCGAGCTGGGACGACTGGCGGTGGAGTATTTGTGCAACGAAGAAGATGCCGCCACGCACGTGACGCTGGCGGGCAGACTGAAGGTGCGGGCGTCGAGCTCGCGTTAAGCACCCGTAGGCCCGCGCAAGCGCAGCGCCGCCGGGCAATGCTTACTGTTTTCTGTTAGCCCAGGCGGCACGCATTACGGGCATAAACACCGGTGGGATCACGCCCATTTTCGGCAATGGTGTCGTGATTTCCACGCCCGGCGCAACCGCAAACCATTCCGCGTTAAACGGCAATTTTTGCAGACGATTCAGATCAAACTTCGTCGGCCAACTTAACCCTGCCGTTTCAAGCTGACTGTCGATCACAAACTCGCCTTTGTAACAGGGCTCCGTCCGGGATGTGCCATAGACAATCAGCACGGCATGGATATCCACAAAGACATTCAAAATCAGCCCAGGGCGCGCTTTCGGCCCCGGGTTACCCAGATCCTCATGTTGCGGAAATTTACACCAGATAATGTCACCTGGCGCAGGCAACGGATGGTAATTATTAGCCATAAGCATCCTGCTTATTTAAATAACGGCGAGTCCAAATCATCCTCTGAGATATCGAGGCCTGACTGTTTTTTGATGGCGAGTTGCTGGGCGTCACTCAGCGGGCCGTCGTCCTGCTCGTAGGCAGGTAGCACCTGTTTGGCGAGATTACGCAATGCCTTATGCACTAATTCGGTCTGGTTGAGTGATAGCTCAGCCATCAGGCGGGTAAAGGTTTCCTCGCTCACTCCGAACTCGTTATCCAGTGACCGCAACTGGAAAAGGAATTTCTTAGGCGCGGTGCGTGTTGGGATTGGCATCATTGACCTCAGTTTTTAGCTATATGCAAAGTATATAGAGAGGCGGGGAAATTAGCCATATAGATTGTATATATTATCCGGTTCAGCCACATTGAGCGTAGCCGGAAGATGGAGTCGACGATATCGCTATCGCGAACGATACTGGATCGGGTCTGGCTGACTGTTTTATCCCCGCCATTTGCAAGGGATAGCATCGAAGATAATTGATAAATCAAAACTATGTCCCGGCCTTTACGACATCTGATTCCGGAGAACCGCTAATGAGCACCAATAAAGAGTTAATGCAGCGTCGCAGCAATGCCGTCCCGCGCGGCGTGGGACAGATTCACCCGATCTTTGCCGCCCGGGCGGAGAACTGCCGGGTGTGGGATGTGGAAGGCCGGGAGTATCTCGATTTTGCCGGGGGCATCGCGGTGCTCAACACCGGACATCTGCACCCGGAGGTGATTCGTGCAGTAGAAGAGCAGCTGAAAAAACTGTCGCATACCTGCTTCCAGGTGCTGGCCTACGAGCCCTATCTGGAGCTTTGCGAGATCCTGAACCAAAAAGTGCCGGGCGATTTCCCTAAAAAGACCCTGCTGGTGACCACCGGCTCCGAAGCGGTGGAGAACGCGGTGAAAATCGCCCGCGCGGCCACCAAACGTAACGGCACCATCGCCTTTACCGGAGCCTATCATGGCCGCACCCACTACACCCTGTCGCTGACCGGGAAAGTGGCCCCGTACTCGGCGGGCATGGGGCTGATGCCGGGTCACGTCTATCGCGCCCTCTATCCCTGTGCGCTGCACGGCGTCAGCGACGACGACGCCATCGCCAGCATCCATCGCATCTTTAAGAACGACGCCGCGCCGGAAGATATCGCCGCGATTGTGATTGAACCGGTGCAGGGCGAAGGCGGTTTCTACGCTACCTCGCCTGCTTTTATGCAGCGCCTGCGCGACCTGTGCGACGAGCACGGCATCATGCTGATTGCCGATGAAGTGCAGAGCGGCGCGGGACGGACCGG
>RCUO01000660.1_pt1 | contig 16186 bp, 18 predicted proteins | sample 2166161 | NCBI WGS metagenome assembly RCUO01 (sample SAMN09932617, study PRJNA488358) | compost metagenome | feature: garden; material: soil; isolation source: compost soil in cyclohexanecarbonitrile-enriched culture | place: Germany: Experimental Botanical Garden Goettingen | collected 2016-01-27 | reverse complement strand
GCATGGGTAAACGCCTGCTTCAGCAGTTGAGAATCGTGGAATTGAATATGAAGTTGACTTTGTAGTTGCTTCAGGTCCCCATTCACCGCACGCTCTCCTTACTGGTTGTATTTTTTCAAGATAACGGTCGCGTTATGGCCTCCAAATCCGAAGGAGTTGGACATGACAATATTCAAATCCGCTTCACGCGGCGTATTCGGCACATAATCCAGATCGCATTCCGGGTCCTGGTTGTCCAGGTTAATGGTAGGCGCAATCTTGCCCTTGTTCAGGGAAAGCCCGCATATGATCGCTTCAACGCCGCCAGCAGCTCCAAGGAGATGACCCGTCATCGACTTGGTGGAGCTTACCGCCACCTTGTACGCATGATCGCCCAGCGCCATCTTGATCGCGGTCGTCTCCGACTTGTCGCCTACCGGCGTCGATGTACCGTGCGCATTGATATAATCGATATCCTCAGGCGCAATGCCGGCATCACGGATCGCCATCTTCATGCAGCGTGCCGCACCATCCGGATCAGGCTCGGTCATATGATGCGCGTCGCCGCTCAGGCCGTAGCCGATAACTTCGGCATAGATCCTCGCTCCGCGCGCCTGGGCATGCTCCAGCGATTCCAGCACCAGAATGCCCGACCCTTCGCCCATGACAAATCCATCGCGGTCCGTGTCGAACGGCCGGCTCGCCTTCTCAGGCTCGTCGTTTCTTGTCGACATGGCTCTCATCGCACAGAAGCCCGCCATTCCCGTCGGACGGATGGTCGCTTCCGCACCGCCGCAGATCATCGCATCGGCATCGCCGCGCTGGATCATGCGCATCGAATCGCCGATGGCATGGCTGCCTGTAGCACAGGCCGTAACCTGAGTCGTGTTAGGACCCTTGGCGCCCAAGCTGATCGACAGCTGGCCCGAGCCCATATTGGCGATCATCATCGGGATGAAGAAAGGGCTGACGCGTTTGGGACCCTTCTCGAGCAGCAGATTATGCTGGTCTTCCCAAGTACCGAGACCGCCGATGCCGGAGCCAACGGATACCCCGATCCGTTCCGCCTCGATATTCTCGCCGATCTTCAGGCCGCTGTCATCCAGCGCATTCTGTCCCGCCGCCAGAGCGAACTGGACGAAACGGTCCATCTTGCGGGATTCCTTGCGCCCGAACAGCTCTTCGGGGTCAAAATCCTTGACCGACGCCGCGATCTGTGTCGGATATTCGCTTACATCGAAAGCTTCGACTTTGGAAACGCCGGATTTACCGCTCATCAGACTGTCCCAGAACGTCTCCAGATCTTTTCCAAGCGCAGTAATCACGCCCATACCGGTAACAACTACTCTATGACTCAAACGCACTCACCTCATCAGTTTGCTGTATAGCTGCAACTAAGTCAGCATTCAGGTTAATCACTCTATAAATCGCAAACGCCGCGAATATCGGCGGCGGTTGGTATATGCTCAGGAAATGCTCCCCGGAAGAGCCGAGGCTCAAGGATGCAATCGCCATAAAAATGAGGAGAAGTCCCGCCTTAAGCAGGTACGGGACTTTCAAGCAATGACTCTAGGTATGAGATTGTATGTAGTTTACAACTTCACCCACGGTCGTAATTTTCTCTGCGTCTTCATCAGAGATTTCCATATCGAATTCATCTTCCAATTCCATAACCAATTCTACAACGTCGAGAGAATCAGCTCCCAAATCGTCTTTGAAAGATGCTTCAAGTGTGACCTCGGCTTCGTCAGCGCCTAAGCGGTCGACGACAATGCGCTTTACACGCTCCAGTACATCGGACATCCGGTTCACCTCCTCTTAGGGTATTATACGAGAAATGACTACAAAATACCATAGAGCGAAAAAAACGCTTTACGGCGCGCTTTTGGCGCTCATTTCACCGTTTTCGGCCCCTATTCGCGGGGCCGGTTAATTGCTTACATGTACATGCCGCCATCCACATGCAGCGTCTGGCCCGTCATGTAAGCAGCTCCTTCGGACGCCAGGAACAGAACCGCGGACGCGATCTCCTCCGGCAGACCCAGGCGCGCCAGCGGAATGCCCTTCGCCAGGTCGGCGCGGACTTCCTCGGACAGAGCACGGGTCATATCGGTGTCGATGAAGCCCGGGGCGATGCAGTTCACCGTAATGCCGCGTGAAGCAAGCTCACGGGCCGCCGATTTGGTCAGGCCGATAATTCCGGCCTTGGCGGCGGAATAATTCGCTTGGCCGGGATTACCGGTCACGCCAACTACGGAAGAAATATTGATGATCCGGCCATAGCGCTGCTTCATCATCGGACGGGTGACCGCCTTCAGGCAGTTGAACACGCCCTTCAGATTCGTCTCGATGACCTGATCGAACTCTTCTTCTTTCATCCGCATAATGAGATTGTCGCGGGTAATGCCTGCATTGTTGACCAGAATATCAACCTTGCCCCAGGCGCCGAGCACTTCCTTGACAAGGCCTTCGGCCTCTTCGGTGCTGCCGACATTGCCGCGCAGCGCGATGCCCTCCGAGCCAAGCTCTGCAATGCGGGCGACGGTGTCCCGCGCCGCTTCCTCGCTGCCGGAATAGTTCACGGCGACCTTGACGCCGTGCTCCGCCAGCGCGAGCGCAATGCTGCGGCCGATACCGCGGGATGCGCCGGTAACAAGGGCTGTCTGGCCACGTAGTGCTGAGAACATGGATGAGTCCCCTTTCCTATTGGATCACATGTTGAACAACGTTACTTCGGGTGCTGAATCCCCAAGTAGTTAACCCAGCGCTTCGATGCTGGCTAGACTATTGATGCCGATTACCTTGACGTTCTTGTCGATCTTGCGGATCAGACCGGCCAGCACGCTGCCGGAACCGATCTCCACGAAAGTATCTACGCCTTCGGCGATCAGACGCTCAACGGAGTCCTGCCACAGCACCGGCGAGTATACCTGGCGCACCAGAAGCTGCCGGAGTTCCTCCGGATCGGTCACCGGAAGCGCTGTGACGTTCACAACGACCGGAACAGCCGGTGCCTTGAATTCGGTCTTCAGCAATTCGGCTTCCAGCCGCTCCGCCGCTTCCTTCATCATCGATGAATGGAAAGGTCCGCTTACTTCAAGCGGAATGGCCCGTTTCGCGCCGGCTTCCTTCGCACGCTGGACTACCGCGTTGACACCCGCCTGCGAACCCGAGACGACAATTTGGCCGGGGCAGTTGACATTGGCCAGCTCTACCGGACCGTCTGTCTCCGAGATGCTGGCGCACAGCGCGGCTAGATTGTCGCGCTCCGCGCCAAGAACGGCAGCCATGGCGCCTTGACCGTTCGGTACAGCCTCTTCCATGAAGCGGCCGCGAAGGCGGACCAGCTTGACGGCATCAGTGTAGGACAGCACACCTGCAGCAACAAGAGCACTGTACTCGCCCAGGCTGTGGCCTGCTACATAGTCGGCTTCAAGTCCTTTTCCTTTCAGCGCTTCAAGCAGTGCCGTGCTGGCCGTAAGAAGGGCCGGCTGGGTGTTGACCGTCATCTTGAGCTCGCTGTCCGGACCTTCAAACACAAGGCTGCTCAGCGCAAAACCCAGCGCCTCGTCGCCTTGTTCAAATATCGCGCGGGAAGCGGGGATAGCGTCATAGACATCCTTGGCCATGCCGACCGCCTGCGCTCCCTGACCGGGAAATACAAAAGCTGTTTTGCCCATTACTGAAATTCTCCCTTCAGCCTACCAGATCAATACGGAAGCGCCCCACGTCAGGCCGCCGCCGAAGCCGACCATCAGAACCGCGTCGCCTTCCTTCATCCGGCCTTCCTCAGCGGCTTCGACAAGCGCAAGCGGAATCGACGCTGCGGAGGTATTCGCGTATTTATCTACATTAATAACAACCTTCTCAGGCGGAAGCTCCAGCCGCTGCATGGCGGACTGGATGATGCGGATATTGGCCTGATGCGGGACAAAGAGATCGATACTCTCTTTGGTCAGACCCGCTTTCTCCAGCACCTTCTCGGTCGCCGTACCCATAACCCGAACCGCGAATTTGAATACCTCGCGTCCGTTCATGTAGATATAATGTTTCTTGCCTTCCACCGTCTCGGCCGAGGCCGGAAGACGCGAGCCGCCGCCTTCAAGCTTGAGAAGCGATCCGCCCGCGCCCTCCGCTCCGAGGTCAAACGATTTGAAGCCTCTTCCCTCCGGCACTTCGCCGAGGATGACGGCTCCGGCGCCGTCGCCGAAGAGCACGCAGGTGTTGCGGTCGGTGTAGTCGGTGATCCGCGACAGCGTATCCGCGCCGATAATCAGGGCGTTGTTATACATGCCGTTCTGGATGAATCCGACCGCAGTCGCCAGGCTGTATACAAAGCCCGAGCAGGCTGCCGACAGATCGAACGCCGCAGCGCCTTTAGCGCCAAGCTTGTCCTGAAGAATGCAGGCGGTTGAAGGAAACGTCGTATCCGGCGTAATCGTGGCCACGATAATCAGGTCCAAGTCCTCCGCCTTCATGCCCGCCGAGTCGAGGGCCCGGATCGCAGCCTGATACGCAAGATCAGAGGTCGCTTCCTCCGGTGCGGCAATATGCCGTTCCCGGATGCCTGTGCGGCTTACAATCCACTCATCATTCGTTTCTACTATTTTCTCAAGATCACTGTTGGTCAAAATACGCTCCGGAACATATTTACCCGTTCCGATAATGCCGACCGGCCGTAAGCTGTTCATATTGGTCACTCACTTCCCGCTAATTTCCTTGGATATGCCGGGCACTAGACCCGAAGACAATGCAAGCCGCGCCTGACGGACCGCGTTCTTGATCGCATTGCCGTCCGACGAGCCGTGTCCTTTGACGACTAGGCCGCTTAATCCCAGCAGCGGAGCGCCGCCATGCTCCTTGTAATCCAGCTTGCCTTTGAGGCTGCGCAGCTCGGGCATCAGCATCGCAGCTGCCAGCTTCGTCTTAAGTGACTTGGAGAACTGCTCTTTCAGCAGCGAGAACATCGCCCCCGCCGTGCCCTCAAGCGTCTTCAGCAGAATATTGCCGGCAAAACCGTCGCACACCAGAACGTCGCAGTTTCCGGTCAGAACATCCCGGGCTTCCACATTCCCGACGAAGTTGATTCCGGGAAGCTGCTCCAGCAGAGGGAAAGCTTCCTTCGTCAGCTTGCTGCCTTTTCCGGCTTCCGTCCCGACGTTCAGCAGACCTACACGGGGATTCGCCAAACCGTGCACCTTATTGCGGTAAATACTGCCCATCATGGCATACTGTACAAGATGCTGCGGTTCGGCGTCCATATTCGCGCCCAAGTCCAGCGCAAGCACACCGGCGTCATCCAGTGTGGGGATCATGGGCGCCAGAGCCGGGCGTTCGATTCCCTCCATTCTGCCAACGACCAGGAGACCGGTCGTCATCAGCGCACCCGTGTTGCCCGCCGAGATCATCGCCTCGGCTTCGCCTTCCTTCACCATGCGGCCGGCGACGACCATTGACGAATCCTTCTTCCTTCTGACGGCCTTGACCGGCTCATCGTCAGGACCAATCACTTCACTGGCATGCCGGACCGTCACATTGGACGGCTTGTCCTTGAGAAGCGGCGCCAGCCTTGCTTCATCGCCTACAAGCACGATCTGCGTATCCTTCCATTCCGCGGCGGCGGATAAAGCGCCCTCTACATTGCTCTCCGGCGCATGATCCCCGCCCATGGCGTCAATGGCGATCTGCATGTCGGCTTCCTCCTTCGCTGTATTCTTCCCCAGCCGACCGGTATACGACAAAATGGCCCTGAAACACCATTTCCTCGCCTACATACGTATACACTTCGACCTCAGCTTTTCCCTTGCGCCCTGCCAATGATCGGACATAGGCTTTGGAAATGCATTTCTCTCCAAGACGGACCATTCGAACGAAGCGTATATCCGCCGACGCTGTAAGCGCAATTTCATCATTGATAACAGCGACCGCCAAGGAATTGGCCTGAGCGAACACGTAGTGGCCGCGGGCGATTCCGTTACGGGAGAAGACATGCTCCTCACGGATCTCGAATATGGATATCCCGCTCTTGTCAAGCTGAAGATCGACAATATCGCCTACCACCTCGTCGGCCGGCAGGGATCTTACTTGATCGTAGCTGTGCTCCGCCATCTGCTTCATGCGTTCTCTCAGTTCGGGAATGCCCAGCTCCATCCGGTCCAGCCGAATCGTCTGAATACTGACCTTCAGCTGCCGGGTTAACTCCCGGTCGGTCACAAAAGGATTATCGTCTATAATTTGCAGCAGCTGCCGCTGGCGTTCTTTCTTCGATATGCGTTCGATGGCGGCCACCTCCCGTCTTGTCCCGCGTTCGCCACGATCGGCTAAAAATTCGCGCCGGAAAACAGCCCGGCCGTATAATTTAGAACCTGGTACTAATATGTAGTATAAAGCATAGTCCCATAAAAAGAAAGAGCGACCTTTACAGCGCTCCATGACGCAGTTATGCTGCACGCATTCAGCCTAGTCTCCTTTATCCTCACCGCGCCATTCCCTATTCATACTTCCTCTTCTCAAAATGCTCATGACTGCCGGAGCCTCATACCTCTTCTCCCGTCATTACTTCCCGGTTATCGGCACAAAAAAATAGCACCTCACCATAAGATGAAGTACTACTTTGTTTGGCAGATCGATTATTGCTTGATGATCTCTCTTGATTTGTACGTTCCGCATACTTTGCAAACGTGGTGAGCAAGCTTCAATTCACCGCATTGTTCACATTTCACCATGCCCGGGACAACCAGCTTAAAGTGCGTACGACGCTTGTCACGGCGTGTCTTGGACGTTCTACGTTGAGGTACTGCCATGTGTTCCACCTCCTTATTCAAGTCAACCCGCTCATCGGGCAGCTTCTTACTCATGCATTTCTCATTTAAAAAAATCCTTCAACCCGGCAAGACGCGGGTCGATCACGGTGTTGTCGCAACTGCAGGGGCCTTCATTCAAATTATGACCGCAAGTGGGACATAGTCCCTTGCAATCATCGGCGCAAAGCACGGACAGCGGAAGATGGAGCAAATAGTTCTCCTCGACATAAGGCTTCAAATCCACGGTCTCATCGGACACATAGATCAGATCCTCATCCTCGTCTTCATCCGGTACTGCCGGTTCCTTGCCCCATTTGAACGCTTCGGCAAAAGGAATATCCATATGGGTCTTGACTAAATTCAAGCAACGCGCACATAGCATGTCTGCATCCCCGCTCAGCTTACCCTCCACGGCCACGATATCCGTGCCCGCGGGCAGCGCATCGAGCTCGGCCGATAACGGCGATACGTTCAAAATATCCTTGCGCCCTTTAACGGCTTCGCTCACGTCCACAGTTTCATGGAAATGAAGCGGCCCGTCGGCATTTGCAATTTTGCGAAAGTGAAATTTCATGCATTATCACTCCAAACAAACAAAATTTATTATACCTACCATGTATGACCTTTGTCAACCATTTTCCCTTTATATTGCTGCTTAAGCAAGACTGAAATATGTTATAACTATAAACATCAGGATTTATAGCTATACCTATGAGAGAACGGAGTGAATCTGGTTGCCGACAGTAGGAATTATTGCCGAGTACAACCCGTTGCATAACGGACATGTGCATCATTTTTTGGAAGCCAAGCGGCTGTCCGGCTCGGAGCGGGCCGTCGTCGTCATGAGCGGCCCATTCACCCAGCGCGGCGAGCCGGCGCTCATTAGCAAGCGCGCCCGTACGGAAATGGCGCTCATGATGGGCGCCGATCTCGTCCTTGAGCTGCCCGTCGGCTACGCGCTCCAGCCCGCCGAATGGTTCGCCTACGGCGCCGTGGCCCTCCTGGAAGCATCAGGCGTCGTGGACAGCCTGATCTTCGGCAGCGAGGCAGGCAGCCTAGACGAGCTGCTGCCGCTGTCCAGGCTGCTCGCTGATGAGAGCGGCAGCCTGAAAGCCGAGCTCCGGCGCCGCCTGGCGCTCGGCGAGCCCTTCCCCGCCGCCTACAGCGCGGCGGCGGCCCAGGCCTTCCGGCGCGAAGCCGAAGGCGCGCCGGAGACGGACGCCGCTCTCCACGGCCTTGCTTGGGAAGCGGCGGAGTCCGCTCTTCGCGGCCCGAACAACAGCCTCGGGCTGCACTATCTCATCGCGCTCCGCCGGCTCGGCAGCGGCATCAAGCCGCTGACCGTTCCGCGCCTTGGAGCGGGATTCCATGATCCAGCGGCGCCTGGAGCGACGATCGCGAGCGCAACCGCCATCCGGGCGCTGCTGCAGGAGGGCGCTTCTCCGGCAGATTATATGCCGGGTTACGCTCTGGACATTTTGAAGCGCGAGCAGGCTGCAGGCAGAGGGCCGCTGAGCTGGGACAGCTTCAAGAGCCCGCTTCTCCATCTGCTGCTGAGCCGCCCTCCGGAAGAGTTGTCCCTGCTGCTGGGAGTGGACGAAGGACTCGAGCACCGGCTCGCAAAAATTGTCGCCGGACTCGACGTCTTTACAGTAAGCGGACTGCTTGCCGGTCTCAAGAGCAAGCGCTATACCTATACCCGGCTGCAGCGCATGCTGGCCCATATATTGCTCGGGCACAGCAAAGACGAATATACTCCAGGTAAACTGACGCAGGGGCCGGGTTACATCCGGGTGCTGGGCTTCCGCAGCAGCGGACGGGAGCTCCTGAAGGAGATGAAACAGAAAGCCTCGCTGCCCGTCGTCCTCTCCCCCTCCAGGCTGCAGCACCCCCAGCTCAGCCGGGACATCCAGGCCGCTTCCGCATACGCGGCTGCCTTCGCTTCGCCTGATCGCGGCGAACTCTACGGTGATTATTTGAAGCCGCCGGTCATGATTTGACCGGCAGCTTGTTCATATAATCGAGCGCATCCTTCAGGCTTGTTACCTTGACAAGCTTCATTTGGCTGCCGATTTTGTCGGCCTTGGCCTTGGCGGTGTCATAATTGGCAGCCGGTACGAAGAAGATTTCGGCGCCTTTCCGGTCGGCGGCAACGATTTTAAACTGAACGCCTCCGATCGCCCCGACTTTACCGTCAGGATCGATCGTGCCGGTGCCCGCAACCCGGTATCCTTTTGTCAGATCGCCAGGAGTAAGCCGGTTATAAATCTCCATCGTGAACATCAGCCCGGCAGAAGGACCGCCGACATCCGTATCCGTGAAGCTGACTCCCCTTCCCTTTTCCGAGGGCTCCACCTTTTGCATCGCTCCGATTACGACGCCAAGACCCGGCCGCGGTTCTGTCTTACCTTTATCCTGGATCGGGACCAATGTAATCTTCTCCGTCATATCCTTGCCGCTCCGGTTCAAGACAACTTCCACCTGGTCTCCGATTTTGCGGGCGGACAACAGCTTGCTCAGCGCTTCCGTGTCCGTCACATGCTGTCCAGCGACGCTGATGATTTTGTCGCCCGGCTGCAGCTGCTTCGTGCCAGTCTCGCCCGGTACCGAGAAGACAAAGAGATATTCCGTTTTGTCCTCGTATGGGATTCTCGCCGCGTTGTAGGCCGCTTCCACTGCATTGGACTGTGAGCTGTTCATATAGTACACCTGGGTGGCCGCGTATTCCTCTTCGGTCTGGTTGCCCAGCCGTTTGGACTTTTTATCAATCTCCGCATTCGGATTCAGCGCGGAATAGATCAGAAGGGCCACATTCGCATAGCTGGCTGACACGGTCGTCATCATGAAAGTTCCGGATTCGCTCTTGTCTTCATTCTCCACCTTGATCATGGGAGCCACTTCGTTGGCTCCTCCCGGCTGGTACACGACATAAGGCGTTGCCATGAAGACGATCACATATACCAGAATGATCAAGGTGAATAAATAGGCCGCCGCGCGGACCCCGGTCTTGGTTCTCATCCGGTTCAAGCTTAATCCCCTCTTTCCACGTATGCACCCGGTCTGTTCCCCGGATTGATGACTGCTTCCATTTCTATGCGGCTTCGCTGCTTCGTCATGCCAGGCACGACGGCCGCATACAAGTATTATTAACGGGATTGTCCCAAGCGATTGATAATTGAGGTGATTTGAACCATGAGCCGATATCCGGCCGCCGTCTTACGAAGAACGGCCCCTTTCCTGTCCGGTGGCATCGCCCTGCTGCTCGCCGGAGCGATCATCCAATCGCCCGAAAGCTCCTTCGCTGCATCTCTGCAGGGTCTGAAGCTGTGGTGGACACTGGTCTTTCCGGCTCTGATGCCCTTTCTGATGCTCTCGGAAATGCTGAACGCCTCCGGCTTCGTTCATGCCGCAGGCGTACTGATGGAGCCGCTGATCCGGCCCCTCTTCCGTCTTCCGGGCAGCGCGGGCTGGGCGCTTGCGCTCGGGATGACCTCCGGCTTCCCCGGAGGTGCCCACAGCGCCGCCCTGCTGCACAAGCAGGGGCGGCTAAGCGGCGAAGAAGCGGGCCGGCTTGCTTCGCTGGCCCACTTCGCCAGCCCGGTCACGATCCTCATCGTGATCGGTTCGGCCATGCTGCACAGCCCCGCCATCGGCTACGGGCTGCTGGCGATCCACTGGCTCGCGGGGCTTGCCGCGGGCATTACGCTGTCCCGGCGGGCATCGCGCCGGGACACTGCGCCGGCTGCGGCTCCTACGCCGCCGCAGCCGCTGAGCGCCGCTGCCGGGCAGGGCAGCCCGCAGCGGCGCTCGTCCTTGACGCGGCGGGCGATGGCCGCCGCTGCCGAGGCGCGGGCACGGGACGGCCGCGGCTTCGGCAGGCTGCTCGGCGACTCGGTCGCGTCCGCCGTGCAGAATCTGATGCTGGCCGGCGGCTGCATCATTGCATTCGCCGTGGCGGCCCATATCGCCGGCCGCCTGCTGCCGCAGCTGCCCGGCTCCTTGCGCGCCGGGCTGCTCGAGGTGCACCTCGGAGCGCAAGCGCTCGTCTCCGCCGGAGGCGCGCTGCCCGGCGGAATTACGGGGCCGCTTGGACTGGCGCTCCTCTCGGCGCTTCTCGGCTGGGGCGGACTCTGCTCCCAGCTGCTGGCGCTTGCCGCACTTAAGCCGGCTGGCGTCAAGTTTCTTCCATTTGCAGGAGGCAGGCTGCTGCACGGCCTGTACGCCTTCCTGCTTGCGCTCGCGTTTTACCGTCCGCTTATGGCGATGCGCCAGGCTGCGCTGCCCGCATTCGGACCCGCATACCTTCCGGCAGCGGATGGTGGAGGGACTATGGCGGTCTGGAGCTTCACTCCCGAGCTGCTTCTAGCATTTCTTGCCCTCCTGTGCGGTCTGATCGCATGCTCGGGTGCTGCTTTAATCATTTCGCGCCGCTATCTGCGCTCCCGTTGAATTTCGCTTTCAGCGCTCTTTCGACTTCAGGCGTTACGAAATCCGAGACATCGCCTCCAAAATGTCCGATCTCCTTTACAACGCTGGAACTCAGATAGGAGTATTTAGGGTTGGTCATCATGAAGATCGTATCAGCTTCCGGATTGAGCTTGCTGTTGGTCGTTGCGATCTGCATCTCGTACTCGAAGTCGGTGACGGTCCGAATGCCCCGGACGATAACCTGGGCATTCTTCTGTCTCGCATAATTGGCAAGCAGATCCCGGAAACTGTCGATTTCCACATTCGGCAGATGCGAAGTAGCCTGCCTGAGAAGCTCCGTACGCTCGTCCACCGTAAACAGCGGATTTTTACTTATATTGTTCAGCACAGGTACGATTAGCCGGTCAAACTGCTTCGCTGCGCGTTCAATAATATCGAGATGTCCCAGCGTCACCGGATCAAAGCTTCCGGGATAAATAGCGATTCGTTCCTCTCTGATCTGCAAACTCATCGTTCAAATCCCCTCTTCCTGATCGGCGCTCGGCTCATCGCCGCTGCCATAACGATAAATAGACACCGCTGTTTCACCATAAACGGAATGGCGCAGCCGACTGAAACCCTCTATATGCTCGGGATATTCATATCCCGATTCGTGTTCCAACACGATAACGGCTTCGTTCTGTAGAAGCCCTTTTTCCGCCATGGAGACCATCAGCTCATCTCCGAATTTATGACGATATGGCGGGTCCAAAAAAACGAGATCAAAACTGCGGCCTCTCTTCTCCAAGGCGCCCAGCGCTTTTTTGGCATCATTTCTAAAGACCTCTGCCTGTGCGGCCAATCCGGCTGCCTGTAAGTTACTGCGGACCGTATCAATTGCCTTGTTCTCCATATCGATAAAAACGGCGCTCTCCATACCACGGCTAAGCGCCTCAATCCCGAGGCCGCCCGTTCCGGCGAATAAATCAAGGACGCTGCCTCCGTCAAAATAAGGGCCGATCATGCTGAATATCGCTTCCTTGACCTTATCGGTCGTAGGACGCGTCCCGGTTCCGGGGACACTCTTCAGCGGCCTTCCTTTCGCTGTGCCCGACACCACTCTCACTGCCTGCTTCACCTGCTCTGTTTCTCTGTATTTGATTACGTCTATTACGACAGCATTTCACGCCTATAGTACCACATTCGAGCCATGAATGAAAAAAGGTTTCGAAGCGATGTATAAAACCGGAAACACAGGGCCATCCTTACATTATCGGCATTGAGAAGTGCCGTAGACAACCGCGAAGCAAGCTTACGCTTCCCCATAAGCTCTTCGTCCGGTTTCTCCTCTCCCATGAAAGGGGTCCTCGAAAGAGGGCCCCGATTTTTTTATTCAAAAACCCTTGATACATAAAGGTTTTTTAAGTTCTTGGCAGTAATAAACATTTCGTTTGTCGGAAGTCGTTGACGTATTGTTGACAAATGCCTTCATTTCTTAATCCAGTCCTTCGCTAAACCCAACTGTATAAAACAATAAAACTCTCTTGCACTATCCTTGACAGAGATAACAAAAAATCCAGCCCAGCAACGGACCGGATTTCATTTGATTCTTTTTAGTTGCGCTTCCTGTTCAATTGATGGAGCTGACAGCAATTCGATAATGCGATGCTGGTTCTCCAGGACGGATTCCACATTGATAAGCCTTTCATTGGTCTCCAGGACAGCTCGTTTAATTAGCTCCTGTTCTTCTATCAACACTTTCTGATTGTCCAACAACACCTTCTGATTGTCCTTCATCTCTAGCTGATCTGACTCCATCCGTTCCAGCTGCTCATTGACCGGTGCCAATTCTTCTCGAATTACGGATCTCAGCAGCTCAGACAGATCATTGCTCATAGTCCCCGCCCCTTGAATCTTGATAGATGTATTGTAACAGATTCACCATTTCAACTCCAACAATTTTGTGAACTCCAATCTATTCCGAACACTTCATGTCCCCCTACTAAAGTCCCGGAAACAGGATGAAAACATGATTGTAATAGAGGCGATCTTATCGCATTCTTTTCATGTCATTTCATGATTTTTCATATTTTCCATTGACAAGCTCCTCTTAAGGAATATATTGTAAAGGTAAATATTCTCTTATCTTTTTAAAAATTGAATATGGGCAAAATTCTCCGAAAGGGAATGACGCAAAGCCATGGGTCTACAGTCTCGAATGTCATAGGGACCATGACTGCCAGGTTGCTGATTTAAGCGAGGGTATTTAATCCTGTCGCGTCTTTAGATCGTCAATCAACCTGTGCCCCATGCGGAGTGCGGGTTTTTTGTTATTTATCACAACTACAATAAGCGGTGGGGTGGAAGGTTTTGAAGACAGTTGCAGACTTTATGGCGAAAGCCCTGAGAGAGCTTGGGGTAACGCACGCTTTCGGCATTATTGGCAAATCCATTTGTCCCGCTGCACTCAAAATGGTTGACTACGGTATCGAGTTTATACCGGGAAGACATGAATCAAGCTCAGGCTTCGCAGCAGCCGGCTATGCGCTCAAGACGGGTAACCTGGGGGTGGCCTTCGGCACATCCGGCCCGGGAGGAACAAATCTACTGACCGCCGCTGCGCATGCCAAAGCCAACAACCTGCCTGTTCTGTTCATCACAGGACATCAATCCATCAAAGAACTGGGACTTCCGCAATGCCAGGACTCCTCTTCCTATCTCGCGGACTTGGCCGACATGTTCCGTCCCGCCACTCTTTTCAGCAAGCTCGTCGAACGGGCCGACCATTTCGCAACGATTTTCAACCACGCCATCTCAGCTGCACTCAGCGGTAAGCGTGGGCCGGTTCACCTCTGCATCCCTTTTGACGTTCAAGCCGAGCTGATCGAGGAATGCCGCATTGTGCTGCCCGAACGGGAATCGCTCGTCAGTCTGGCCAATACAGACCGTGTAATCGAAGCGATCAACAGCTCAGCCAAGCCTCTGATTATTGCAGGCAAGGGTGTTAACCGGTCAGGCGCTCATGAAGAGCTGGTCAAGCTGGCCGAGACGTTTAACATTCCGGTTGTCACGACACCGGGCGGAAAAGGCGCTATTGCCTGGGATCATCCACTCTATCACGGACCGGTCGGCGTCGGAGGCTGCAAGTACGGCGACGATCTGATGAATCAAAGTGATCTGTTCATCGTGCTGGGATCGCGGCTCAGCGACATGACCATCTGCAACCTGAAGCCGGAGAACCATCCCAAGACGCTGATTCAATTCGATATTGATAATACTTTCGTCGGCAAAATCCTGAATTCCTATACGATCTCCGTCGGCGGAGACCTTCGAGACAATCTCAGACTGTATCTGCAGCATGTTGACCCGGCCAAGCTTCCGGTCCGGCATACGGAGACGAATGTTGAGTATGGTGAAGAATTGCCTGTTCTCGACGGGCTGTCGCTTGCTTCGGTTATGAAGGAGATGAGCAATCTCGTCCCTTATGAACATACTTTGTTCGTTGATGACGGCAGCCATGGATTCAATGCAGTGAAATGGTACAACGTCAAGAAACCCGGCAGCTTTGTCTTCGACGCTTACTTTGCCTGCATGGGCAATTCGATCGGCATGGCGATCGGGGCGCAGTGCGCCGTCCCGGGCGAGACGGTCTTCTGTATTACGGGAGATGGATGCTTCATGATGCTTGGCGCTGAAATCAATACAGCCGTGTGCAAGGATCTCCCCGTTATTTTCATCGTTGTGAATAATAAGCAGTTGGACATGGCCCTTAAAGGTATGGAGAAGACAACAGGCCGCATTGACGGGACCATATTTGAAGTGCCCATGGATGCCGTGAAATTCGCCGAATCGCTCGGAGCGACAGGCTTCCGGTGCGAGACGATGGATGAATTCGCAAGTGCTGTTAAGCAAGCCATGTCCTTGAAGCGTACAGTAGTAATCGAACTTCTTACGGACAGATCCGAGGTGCCTCCTACCGCCCATCGCACACTGGTAATGGACTGATCGGGTCATTTTTGTTCCAATACCTGAACCTAAGGGGGAGTACAAATGAAAGAGAACATGGACAGCGGACTGAAGCACTTCTCCAATCTCTCGGGAGAGTACGGAGCAAGGGCTCTCGCCCCGATTCAAGAGCATTTTCCGGAGCTGGCCGAGTTCATTCTGGGAAGCGCCTATGGAGATATTTTTCAACGCAAGTCGATTAGCGCAGACTGGAAGGAGATCGCGGTGATCTCCTCACTCATTACGATGGGACAATTCGAACAATTGGGAGTTCACTATGTAATGGCGCTGAAAGTGGGCATGACTGTCGACGAGATCAAAGGCGTTCTGCTTCACCTCCTTCCTTGCGTCGGCGCTCCGCGCATCATATCAGCTTTTACCATTCTTCAGGAAACTCTGGAAGAATTTCAGAATATGGAATGAAATCCATATAGTTCTTCTGAAACCTTTTTATTGCAGAGTTGCGAAATCTATGATATTAATTAAGTAATTATCCCGACAATCTGAGTCATTATCCCTTATAATTCGACAAAGGTCTTGTGAATCCGGGATGTTTTGATGCCAAATGTTTAAAAGCTAAGTTCAATCAAAATGAAGCGAGGAGAGATGAAAGATGGGAAAATTCATTCTGAAGACTGACACAGCAAGCAAGGTGCTCAACATCGAGCTGGAGGGCACTTTTTCTGAGCAAGACGGACTCACCTCCATCCAGGCGTATCAGGAAACGATCAAACCGATTAACCCTGCCGACTACAAACTGGACATTGACTGCCGCAAGCTGAATGTAACCGCTCCTGATGTCGTGCCGCTTCTGGAAGGCTGCTTCGTAATGTTCAAGAGCGACGGATTCACCACAGTCAAACTTACACTTGAAAACAATCCGATTCTCAAAATGCAGCTGTCCCGTCTCGGACGTAAAGCCGGCATCGAGAACCTCGACATCATCTCCACTGTTCAGGCTTAAGGAAGTAGTAACTGTAGGAAGTATCGCT
>RCUO01000659.1_pt1 | contig 16187 bp, 13 predicted proteins | sample 2166161 | NCBI WGS metagenome assembly RCUO01 (sample SAMN09932617, study PRJNA488358) | compost metagenome | feature: garden; material: soil; isolation source: compost soil in cyclohexanecarbonitrile-enriched culture | place: Germany: Experimental Botanical Garden Goettingen | collected 2016-01-27 | reverse complement strand
TGCTTACTGGCATCAGGATCGTGTTCCTGGGCGGGGACGCGAGACAGCTTGAAGTCATTCGAAAATGTGTGGAAATGGATGCTGCGGTAAGCGCCGCCGGGTTCGAGAAATGGGATGCCCCTAGCCCGGGGGTTAACCTGGAACTATTGTCGCCGGAGCTGCTGGGCCGTGCCGATGTGCTGGTGCTGCCAACGGTAGGGTGTGACGAAGAAGGGAACATCAATGCATTGTTCTCTGACGGTCGTCTGCAGCTGCTTGATGAGCACGCTGTGGCCCTGCCGCCGGGCTGCACAGTATATACGGGTATCGCCAAAAGCTACCTGCGAAGCCTGTGTGCAAGGCATAAGCTGAAGCTTGTTGAGCTGCTTAACCGTGATGATGTAGCGATTTATAATTCGATTCCGACAGCAGAAGGCGCTCTGGTCATGGCTATTCAGAATACTGATTTTACCATCCATGGCTCTACCTCGATGGTGCTGGGGATGGGGCGTACCGGTTTTACTATGGCAAGGGCGCTGCAGGGCCTGGGTTCCACAGTGAAGGTGGGCGTGCGGAAGCAGGAGCATTTTGCCCGGGCGGAGGAGATGGGCTGGAAGCCGTTTATGACCGGAGAGCTGCTGCAGCAGGTGAGCGATACAGACCTTATTTTTAATACAATACCCAGCATGATTATTACGGCACAGATTCTTACCCGGGTTCCCAAGCAATGCGTCATTATCGATCTGGCCTCGGCTCCCGGCGGCTGTGACTTCCGGTATGCGGAGAAGCGCGGCATCAAGGCGATGCTTGCCCCCGGGCTGCCCGGGATTGTCGCCCCGAAAAGCGCCGGGATGATTATGGGCAATGCGCTGGTGCAGTCGATCTCGGAGGAGATTCTAAACAAGGGGGACCTATAAATGGATTGGCACGGAAAAACAGTAGGTTATGCGATTACCGGCTCACACTGCACCTTTGCTGAGGTGATGCCGCAAATTCAGCGGTTTATGGACGGGGGCGCAAATGTTGTGCCGATTGTATCCTCCTCTGTGCTGAATACGGATACCCGGTTCGGCACATCGGAAAATTGGCTAAAACAGTTGAAAGATATAACGGGGAATGATATCATTTCTACAATTGTTGATGCGGAACCGCTGGGTCCATCCAAGCTGCTCGATGTGCTGACAATAGCTCCCTGCACAGGTAATACGACGAGTAAGCTGGCTAATGCCATGACTGACAGTCCCGTCCTGATGGCTGCCAAATCGCAGATGCGTAACGGCCGTCCGCTTGTGCTGGCCATCTCAACTAATGACGGGCTGGGCCTTAATGCAGCGAATATCGCGAAGCTTCTGGTTGCCAAACATATTTATTTTGTGCCGTTCGGCCAGGATAACCCTGAGGGCAAGCCGAATTCGCTGGTAGCACGCATGGAACTGATTCCAGAAGCCTGCTACGCCGCTTTGCAGGGCAAACAGCTGCAGCCGATGATTATCGAACGGTTTCATTCAGCATAGCTTGGAGGTCTGCATGGAGCAGGCTTATCATAGGTTCTACTTTTGCCGTCCTCAGTTTGAGGGCGGTTCAACACTTTTTAAGCTTGTTTAGAGAAGTTATGGAGGAATTATACAATGGGTATTTTAGTGCAAAAATTCGGAGGCACTTCACTTTCGACACCGGCGGCAAGAGAGCATGTTATCCGTCATGTCAGACGGGAGCTGGCAAGCGGATTCAGTCTTGTGGTGGTGGTTTCTGCAATGGGCCGCAAGGGTGAGCCTTATGCTACCGATACGCTGCTGGACTGGGCAGTTCAGAACGGCAACGCGCTGCCTGACCGTGAAAAGGATCTGCTGATGTGCTGCGGTGAGATTATCTCGGCAACCACGCTTTGCGGACTGCTGGAAGAGCAGGGCATCCGTTCTACTGTGTTAACAGGAGCCCAGGCGGGCTTTTTGACAGACAGCAATTACGGAAATGCACGAATTCTTGATGTGCGCACCGAACGGATTCTACGCGAGCTCCGCGAGCATAAAGTAGTAATAGTAACCGGGTTCCAGGGTCAAACCGAAGCCGGTGATTTCACGACCCTTGGCAGAGGCGGCAGTGACACCTCGGCGACCGCGCTGGGTGCGGCGCTCCGTGCAGATATGGTCGACATTTACACTGATGTTGACGGGATTCTGACCGCTGATCCGCGGATTGTCGAGGATGCCAAGCCGCTGACTTATGTCAGCTATACGGAAATCTGCAATATGGCTTACCAGGGGGCGAAGGTCATTCATCCGCGCGCCGTGGAGATTGCTATGCAGGCCAATATTCCGGTGCGTGTGCGCTCGACCTTCTCTGAATTAGAAGGGACACTTGTTACCCATCCTGAAGGGTTTAATGATGTCTCTAACGGCATTGTTGACCGGTTTGTTACAGGAATTGCTTATGTAAGCAATATCACGCAGATTTCCGTGGAATGCCCGGACGGGAACGGTACAGGCGTTCAGCTGCAGATTTTCAAAAGCATGGCTGATAACGGCATCAGTGTCGATTTTATCAATGTAACGCCTACAGAGGCGCTGTATACCGTAAATGACGACAAATCAGAGCGGGCTATAGCTGCGCTTCAGGAGCTGGGGCTGCGGCCGAAGAGCTTATCCGGCTGTGCCAAGGTGTCGGTCATCGGCGGCGGAATTAACGGTGTACCGGGGATTATGGCCCGGATCGTTGAGGCGCTCAGCTCGCAGAACATTCAGATTTTGCAATCGGCGGATTCGAATACAACCATCTGGGTTCTAGTGAAAAAGGAAGATATGGTACAGTCGCTGCGTGCGCTGCATACCAAGTTTGAATTGCACCGCTGACAAGGAGGAATTCAAAGTGGATTTCGGTAGACTGATCACTGCGATGGTAACCCCCTTTGACGGGGATGGAGAAATCAACTGGGAGGCTACTTCCCGGTTAGTTGATTATTTGATCGAAGAACAGAAATCCGAAGCGCTGGTTGTCTGCGGAACGACGGGGGAATCGCCTACTCTAACCGATGAGGAGAAGCTGCGGCTGTTTTCTTTTGTCCGGGACAGGGCAGACGGGCGCTGCAAAATCATCGCCGGCACCGGCACCAACAGCACCAGACATTCCATACATCTCACCAGGGAAGCCGAAAAAATCGGCGTAGACGGTGTTCTGCTGGTTGTTCCCTATTACAACAAACCTAATCAGGAAGGGCTGTTTCAGCATTTTTCGGCAATTGCCGGCAGTACCTCCTTACCGTGCATTCTGTATAATGTTCCAGGGCGTACAGGCGTCAGTATGAGTGCAGCAACGACACTTCGGCTGGCGGAGGTTCCTAATATAGTGGCCACTAAAGAATGCGCCTCCGTAGATCAGATAACGCTGATTGCTTCCGCCTGTCCTGAGGATTTTCATGTCTACACAGGCGATGATTCCGCCGGCCTTGCTACACTGGCTGTAGGCGGGCACGGGATCATCAGTGTGGCGGGCCATATTATCGGATCGCAGATGTCTGAGATGATTCAGGCTTACCTGGCGGGCAATGTAAAGCGGGCAGGAGAGCTTCACCGTCAGCTGTTCCCGGTATTCAAGGGGCTGTTCGAGTGTCCGCAGCCGCTGCCGAATCCGGCCGCAGTCAAATACGCGCTTTCTCTGCGCGGAATAGACGCCGGCTCTGTCCGGCTCCCGCTGGTCGGACCGGATAAAGCCGAGGCCGCTTTTATCGAAGCACTGCTGAATTAGCCATTTCTGTGTTCCAAAGCGTCTGCTAAAAACCGGTATCCCGTATTAAAGGGGCCGGTTTTTTTGATGCATTCCGGTATGTTATATCAGCTGTATGCATAAACATTTCCGCAAATAATGCCCCGATTCTAAGGATAGAATAACGTTACATAGTGGATGACTTGTCTTTTGCCAAAAAAATCATGTATAATGTTCTTAAGTGACTGGGTGCGGTTAATTAAATATGCGGTAATCTTCCGTCAATGTTTTTTTACATTGTGATGCAGGATAGGTCCTAGTATAAGTCTGTGCTATTGCTGCCTGATTTTCGCGCGAGGGGCGCGGCAGTGAAGTTTGACGGGTTTTGTCCCTTTCAAGAACTGCTCTCTGCCTGGAATCCGGGATTTTTCGCACTGCGCAATTTTTCAGACTTAAATAAAGGAATATCGCTGTAGTTGTGGAAGCTATCGGAAATTTTGAACAATGTGTTCAGTGCCGCTGAAATAACGAAGCTTAAATATTTACAAATAAAAAGTATGACGTCCAACATCATAGGAGGGTTAGATTCATTTGTCGAAAAAAAACAACAACAATGATAAGCTGCTGATATTCGCACTAGGCGGAGTCGGAGAAATCGGAAAAAACATGTATGTAGTCCAATACGGAAATGACATCGTAGTCGTGGATGCGGGACTTAAGTTCCCAGAAGAGGATATGCTCGGTATTGATATCGTTATTCCTGATATTTCGTACTTGACGGAGAACCGTGACAAGGTAAGAGGAATTGTCCTTACTCACGGACACGAAGATCACATCGGCGGATTGTCCTATGTGCTCAAGAATTTGAATGTTCCGGTATACGGAACAAGACTTACCCTTGGACTTGTCGATAACAAGCTCAAGGAAGCGAACCTGCTTGGCGAAACCAAGCGTATTCTGATTAATGAGGATTCTGTCATCGACCTGGGAACTTCCCTGCAGGTGACTTTCTTCAGAACAAACCACAGTATTCCGGATTCCGTAGGCGTATGCATTGAGACACCGGAAGGTAATGTCGTGCATACAGGTGACTTCAAATTTGACCATACACCAGTCAATGGCCAATATGCCAACCTGCACCGGATGGCGGAAATCGGCCAGAAGGGTGTACTTGCCCTTATGTCAGACAGTACCAATGCCGAGAAGCCGGGCTTTACCCCTTCGGAGAAAAATGTCGGCATCGTGCTGGAGGATATTTTCCGTAAGGCTGACCAGCGCGTAGTCGTGGCGACTTTCGCCTCTAACGTACACCGTATCCAGCAGGTAGTGAATGCCGCAGAATCGACAGGCCGTAAGATCACTGTTATCGGACGCAGCATGGTGAATGTAGTTGCTATTGCTTCCGAGCTGGGTTACCTGCATGTACCAGACGGTATGCTGATCGAGCCTGAGGAAATGAACCGGATGGCAGCGAACCGCGTTGTCGTGCTCTGCACAGGCAGCCAGGGCGAGCCGATGTCTGCACTTACACGCATGGCACGCTCCAGCCACCGCAAGGTGGATATCCTGCCGGGAGATACTGTTATCATTGCGGCGACTCCGGTTCCTGGTAACGAGAAATATGTCGGCCGTACCATTGATGAGCTGTTCCGTCTCGGTGCCAACGTAATCTACAGCGGCTCGAACTCCGGTGTTCACGTATCCGGTCACGGCAGCCAGGAAGAGCTTAAGCTGATGCTGAACCTCATGAAGCCGAAATACTTCATTCCGATCCACGGTGAATTCCGTATGCAGCGCAGACATGCGCTTCTGGCAGAATCAGTGGGCGTGGAGCCAAGCAACATCTTTATTACTGAAATCGGTGAAGTCATTGAAATTCAAGGCGGCGGAGCCCGCAGAGCCGGTAAGGTTACTGCAGGAAACGTTCTGATTGACGGTCTGGGTGTCGGCGATGTGGGTAACATCGTTCTCCGCGACCGTAAGCTGCTGTCCCAGGATGGTATCCTGGTAGTGGTTGTTACTCTGAGCAAGCAGAACGGAGCGATTGTCTCCGGGCCGGATATTATTTCCCGCGGCTTTGTGTATGTCCGTGAGTCCGAAGGGCTTCTGGACGAAGCCAACCGCATCGTAGCCAGCACCCTGCAGCGCCTGATGAGCGAGAAGGTCAACGAATGGGCTTCCCTCAAGACAAGCGTAAAAGATTCGCTCGGCCGTTTCCTGTACGAACAGACACGCCGCAGACCGATGATTTTGCCGATCATTATGGAAGTTTAAGAAGACAGTTACTTCTGTTTAAATAAGCAGGGCCTATAGGCCCCTTCTCCCCCCGGAAATATTGGACGGTTTCCGGGGACGAAGGGGTCTTTGTTATTTTTATAACACAATGGGACAACATTTCCTCCGTTCAATCGTTATACTGCCAGGGAGGTGCATAATGGGGGCTAAGCTGAAGGAACAGCTGCTGGGGTCCAAGATGGCCGAGATCCGCAGATACCTGATCCGTCTGGGCGCAGCGCCTGAGGATGCAGAGGATATCGTACAGGATACAGTCTGCAAAGCACTGCAGTATATCAGCGGAATTGAAGAGCGCAATTTCAGCGCCTGGCTCTATAAGGTTGCAATTAACCGCTATTATGATTTGTGCCGCAGACATAAACGGTTTCAGTACACCATGGAGGCAGAGGAGCAGGCGGCGCCTGACAGGGAACAGCCGGAGTCACAGTTATTGCAGCGTGAGCAGAAGGAACAGATTGAGGAGACGCTGAACCGGCTGGTTCCGGCAAACCGTCAGCTGATCCTGCTCAAATACGAAATGGGCTTCACGTATAAAGAAATCGCAGCACTGCTGGGGATCAATGAAGGAACGGTTAAAGCGTCTCTATACCGGGCCAGACAACAATTTCAACAATTTTACGGAGGTGAGGCACATTGACTGCCCCATGGAATGATGGAGAAGACAAACAGCTGTCACAGGTGTTAAAAAGGGCTAAACGCAAAAGTACGGTGCGCAGTATTGTAATTTCACTGGCCGTAGTGATTGTGACGTTAACCGCTATATTTTTTGGTGCTGCCCAGATCGTGAACCACAGGTCATACGAGACGCTTACGAGCGAGTGGCGTTACAGGATGATTACGAGCCCTAACGAATATGAATCGGGATATAAAGATACGAGGGGCTTTCTATCCGGTGTACTGGAAACGAACACCTATAAAATTATCGAAGGCGTTCCTATTCCCTGGGAGCAAGAGTGGACTAACTACAATGAATGGTGGTTTCCATTTGCTACAGGCGCGTATGGCGGTTCATCACCTCTGACAGTCAGCAATTCGGAGCTGGAGCAGGCCGGATATGATTATGGCAGGCAGTATAATCCGTACAATGGCCAGCGGGAGATGCTCTACTACATTCCGGAGGTTGACTATAACGGGAGAATTTTTAATGATTTTCCGCTGCTCAGGGAAATGGAGCCTGATATGCTTGCAGAAATGGCGTTGTCATTTGATAAATCTTATTCATATGCGGAGGTGCAGCACATGCTGCCTGCAGGAATAACACAGATATGGTATTGGGTGGATACGTATGGTGAACGTAAAGGATTTCAATTTGAACCCCGGGATGACGGGAACGGCGGAACAAGCTATCCTTTGCCAATGGCCGGCTATGGGGTATACGGATTCGGAAACAGCCGTGATGGTTATAAGGTGACACCGCAGGACTTTCTCAGTAATGTTCAATATGGATTAGCGAGTAAGGATATCTACTACGAGGAGTATAAGGAGATCCATCAGAATCTGAAAAAAGATAAGGCTGAGCCGGATGCAAGCGATGTACGTATACTTGGTGTAGTGGTTACAGGTACGGCTTCCGGCCTGAGCAGACTGCAGGGCCAGAGCTATATCCGTGGTGCAGTTCTGGGGGCAGTTGTAGACAAGTACTAAATTTAAAAGGCTGTTTCTGCATAAGCGGCTCACCGTAAATGTCATACTAAGCACAGTTAGTACGGCTGCAGTGTCTATAAGCTGCAAGCGGAAAGGGTGAGCTGCAAATGGAGATGAAGCAGGGATCAGAAACTGAGAATAACGGTGAAATCCAGCCGGAGGAGGTGAAACCCGCCGCTGCTGATGCCGCTCCGCCTGCTGTAGGCATTATTAAAGAGCTGGGCCAGACGGCGGTACCGAGTGCGGAGCCGGATATCTTCTGTATGACCATTATCGGACAGATCGAAGGGCATTTCGTGCTTCCGCCGCACAACAAAACAACAAAATATGAGCATATCATTCCGCAGCTGGTTGCAGCGGAGCAGAACAAGAATATTAAAGGCCTTCTGATCATTCTCAACACGGTAGGCGGTGATGTTGAAGCAGGACTGGCTATTGCCGAGATGATTGCCTCCCTGTCCAAGCCGACGGTAACGGTCGTTATCGGCGGGGGACACAGCATCGGTGTGCCGATTGCAGTCGCGTCAACCTATTCCATTATTGCCGAGAGCGCAACGATGACGATTCACCCGATCCGGATGAACGGTCTGGTTATCGGCGTGCCGCAGACCTTTGAGTATATGGAACGGATGCAGGAGCGGATGGTCCGGTTCGTTACCTCCCATTCCCGGATCAGTGAACAGCAATTTAAGGATCTGATGTTTAAGACCGGTGAGCTTAACCGTGACATCGGCACCGCTGTCGGCGGCTATGATGCCGTTAAATTCGGACTGATGGATGAGGTTGGCGGAATCGGTGCCGCGCTGTCCCATCTCAACCGGATGATTGCCGGTACAGCTATACCGGCTGTATCAGGCGGGCTGCTGCAGGGGGGGCTGACACAATGACCTTTTATACAGTGGTGCCGATTGAGCAAATGTTTGAGGGAGCTTACAGCTCCGGACAGCAGGCAGAGGAGGTAATGATTAGCGGAATGCTGATGCAGGTTGAGCCGCTGGAAGGCAGACAGGCACGGATTATCCGGCTGCTGCAGTGCCCGCTGGACAAGTATCTTAATCCGGCATTCGCTCCCGGTGCAGTTATTGATTACGATAAATAATTTAATGTCATGAAGTTGCATTTTTTTACAGAACAGAACATAGGTACGCCACGCCATTATATGGTATAATGTTGCCGGGGGTGGCTGGCGTGGCTAAACGGAGAAAAAGAAAGTCAAAGAAAAAAGCGACAATCGGCAGCGTTCTTAAATATGAAATTTACGGAATTATGCTTATTACCATTTCGGTAATTGCCCTGTCCGGCGAAGCTGCTGTAGGGCGTTCCCTGTCCAGTATGGCCGGATATCTGCTGGGCAGATTTTATTTTGTTCTGCCGCTTGTCGGCATTATTTACGGCCTGATGGTAATGATACACAGAAAGTGGCCGTCCGGCTGGAACAGCCGTTATACGGGGGCTGTTTTACTGGTAGTGTCTTTATGTCTAATGAGTTCAATATCGGCCATGCAGCAGAAGCTGGGACCTGTAAACATGCTGCATCCCGGCAATGTGATGGCACAAATACATAATGATCTTTCCGGTGCGCTTAAGCCCGGTACAAATGACAGCAGTGTCTATCTGCTGGGTAAGGATATCAGCGGAGGATATGTGGGGGCGCTGGTATTCTCAGCCCTGTTGTGGCTGTTTGGTACATTAGGAGCCAAGCTGATTATGATCGTCATGCTTGCAATCAGCTTTATGCTGGTTACTAATCTCTCCTATGTGGAGCTCTTCTCGCTGCTGCGGTTACGGTCGGTGAAGCTTATTGAGAACCTCCGGCAGCGTGCGGCCAACCGCCCGGCAGCGGTTCCGGTAACCCCGCGCCAAACCAGAGCGGACAGAGCCGTGGCGGCAGCGCCTCCGGATATTGAGGAGGAGGAAGAGGAAGAAGAGGACGAGTCTTCCCTGCCGCAAAGAAGCAAGCCTCTGTTTATCAGCCGGATCGGCAACTGGATCAGCGGTGCCTCTAAATCTCCGCCTGATGAAGGTCTAGACCAGGGCTTGCAGGCAAATGGAGCGCCGCCAGGCTTGGCCTCCCAGGTTCTTCCGGTTATTTCCGGGCTGGAGGCCGACAATGCGCGTGGTGCATCTGAACATCCGTCATCTGAAAATGCAGATGAAGATCAGGGGCCTGTAACACCGATAATACGGGATTTCTTTGAACATATACGTTCAGAGGGGTTAAGTGAGGAAGAACGGGAGGAGTGGGGCGGTTTTTCACCGGCTGCACGCAGTGCAGGAACACGCGGTCCGGCTGCTCCAGACAGTCCTGCAGCTGCCCGGCCGGCCGGTGCAGCGGACGTGCCGGATGAAGATGTTACAGTGGAGCTTGACGGGCTTTTAGGCACAGCTGAGGGCGGAGAGCCGGCTCCGGCTCCGCCGCTTCCTCCGCCGCCCAAGCCGTATAAGCTTCCCCCGTTCCGGCTGCTATCTAAGCCGAACGGGAGCGGCAAGGCGGGAGACCAGAACGATTATATGCAGACTGCACGTAAGCTGGAGGCAACACTGGAGAGCTTCGGTGTCCGGGCCAAAGTGCTTGAGGTGGTACGCGGACCTGCCGTAACCCGCTATGAAATTCAGCCCGATATAGGTGTTAAGGTCAGCCGGATCGTTAATCTGACCGATGACATCGCATTGGCGCTGGCAGCGAAGGACATACGGATGGAAGCGCCGATTCCCGGCAAATCGGCAATAGGGATCGAAGTTCCGAACCCTGAAGTTTCCGTTGTGACGATGCGTGAGGTAATGGAAACCCAGATTTTCCAGGATGCTGAATCGCGGCTGTCGATAGCTTTCGGGCGTGACATTTCCGGACAGACCATCATCGGTAATCTGGCTAAGATGCCCCATCTGCTTGTGGCTGGAGCGACGGGATCAGGGAAGTCTGTATGCATTAACGGAATCATCACCAGTATTTTATACAAAGCCAAGCCTGACGAGGTCAAGTTCCTGATGGTCGATCCTAAGATGGTGGAGCTTAATGTATACAACGGGATTCCCCACTTGCTTGCTCCGGTAGTTACAGATCCGAAACGGGCCAGCTTAGCCCTTAAGAAGATTGTAGTGGAGATGGAGAAGCGTTATGAGCTGTTCTCCAAATCGGGAACGCGGAATGTGGAAGGGTACAACAATCTGATGAAAGATAATCCGGCAGCTATTCTTCCGTATATTGTGGTTATTGTGGACGAGCTTGCCGACTTGATGATGGTCGCTGCGAATGATGTAGAGGATGCGATCTGCCGGCTGGCGCAAATGGCGCGTGCAGCGGGTATCCATCTGATTATCGCCACCCAGCGGCCTTCCGTTGACGTGATCACCGGTCTGATCAAGGCGAATATCCCTTCACGGATTGCTTTCGGTGTATCCTCCAATGTGGATTCCCGGACCATTCTGGATATGCCCGGCGCAGAGAAGCTGCTCGGACGGGGGGACATGCTATTCCTCCCGATGGGTGCTTCCAAGCCGGTCCGTGTCCAGGGTGCCTTCATGAGTGATCAGGAGGTTGAGACAATCGTCCAGTTCGTAAGCAGCCAGGGTGAAGCTGAGTATGATGAGACGCTTGTACCCGAGGTGGACGATATGGTCAACGAAGACCAGGAGCCGCAGGATGAGCTGTACGAACAGGCTGTACAGATTGTACTGGAAGCGAAGCAGGCCTCCGTCTCACTGCTTCAGCGGCGGATGCGGGTAGGCTACACCCGTGCTGCCAGGCTAATCGATGCTATGGAAGCCCGGTCGGTTATCGGCCCTTACGAGGGCAGCAAGCCGCGTGAAGTACTGATGTCACTGGAGCAGTACCAGCAGAACCGGATCAGCTCCTAGACAGGTTTTTTGAGCGTAATGACAAGGGCACTCTTTCCTTACCGGGAAGAGTGCTTTTTGCTGTGTTTGTTAGCTGCTCATTCTGTCCATGCATAGGATGTCCTGCCAGTCGTCATAATAACTTTAGCCATCCATGTTGAACCTACAAGAGAAAGGTAGAGCGACTCTAATGAAAAAACAGAAGCAATGGATATTAGCCTTAATGACGCTGGCGCTGGCTGCTGCACCGTTTGCAGGGTTATTCTTTAAGGATCATGAGGCCTATGCTGATCCGCAGCAGACGGAAGCTGCCAGTCCAATCAACACTGAAGAGGTACTGCCTGCTTTCGGGACTACCCCGCTCAAGGTGGGCTCATCAGGCCAAGATGTATACGAGCTCCAAGGCAGACTGAAGCATCTCGGGTACTACAGCGGCAAGATAGACAGCCAGTTTGGCACAAAAACGAAAAATGCAGTGACCTGGTTCCAGTGGAAATTCGGGATGAAGGCCGACGGCGTCGTCGGTGCAAAAACAAAGCTGAAGCTGTACAACGCAACAAAGGCATGGAAACCGACGGAGCCTTCAACCACGACAGCCAAAAAGAACACCGGCAACACTGACACAGCCGCAAAAACCGGCAATGCCGCAAAAAAGAACAGCGGTGCCGAGCTGTCCTCAGGCAATACAATGGGCCTCTCTGAAAATGATCTGAAGATCATGGCCAATGCTGTATACGGTGAATCGCGCGGCGAACCGTTTGAGGGCCAGGTTGCGGTAGCAGCCGTAATATTGAACCGGGTCAAATCCCCGAGCTTTCCCAACACCCCGTCAGGCGTTATTTTCCAGCCCGGCGCTTTCACGGCCGTAGCTGACGGACAGATTTACCTTGAGCCGAATGAACAGGCCCGCAAGGCTGTACAGCAGGCTCTGAACGGCTGGGATCCTTCCGGCGGCTGCTTGTATTATTTTAATCCGAAGACAGCGACCTCCAAGTGGATCTGGACACGGCCGCAGGTGATTACAATCGGAGAGCATATTTTCTGTATGTAAAAAACCACCCAACCGCTGCCGGCGGAACATCAATCCGCCTCTATACACTGACTCAGAGCAACCGGTAAATCTTCTGCCGGTTGCTTCCTTACTTTGGAATGGTTTAGAATGGATAATACTTCATAAACTTAAATTGTAGAGCATCTATCCACGCCGTAAAGGAGTTTTGGACTTGACAAACAATGGATTTCAACATGGCAACGCCGCAGGCATGCGCATCCATGTGCTGCCGACCAAGGCGTTTAAAACGTTCGCCATTTCCCTCTATGCCGGAGTACCTTTGGATGAGAGCACGGTGACTTCAACTGCACTTGCTCCTTTTGTCCTCCGCAGAGGCACAGCCACCTACCCGGAAACTACACAGTTCCGCGAACGGCTGGAAGAGCTTTACGGAGCCGGGTTCGGCTTCGACATCTATAAGCGGGGCGACTATCAGATTGTCCAGTTTCGGATGGATACGATTAACGATTCTTTTGTCCAGAGCAAGGAAAGCCTGCTTGGCGAGTCGTTTTCTTTTCTCGGCGAGGTATTGACCCGTCCTTTACTGGAGGATGGAAGTTTCCGTGCTTCGTACGTAGCGACCGAACGCGAGACTGTACGCAAGAAGCTGGAAGCGATCGTGAACGATAAAATGCGTTATGCCGCGGAGCGTTGTATTGAGGAGATGTGCCGCCAGGAGCCTTACCGCCTGCATCCGCTTGGGCAAAGATCCGATCTGGACGGAATCACTCCAGCCAGCTTATATGAATCCTATTCAGCCTGGCTGGATGGAGCTATTCTGGATCTGTATGTGGTCGGCGACACCACGCCGGAGGAAGTCGAGAAGCTGGTCCTCCGTCATTTCGGCCGCAGCCACAAGCAGGTGGAAGCTTATACCTCCAACTTTAAGCCTGTAACCGTATCTGAGGTCCGCACGGTGGAGGAGAAGCTGGATGTCAATCAGGGGAAGCTTAATATGGGCTTACGCACCTCAATCACTTATTCAGACGACAAATATGCCTCAGCACTGATGTACAACGGTATTTTGGGCGGCTACCCGCATTCCAAGCTGTTTGTTAACGTACGTGAGAAGGAAAGCCTTGCTTACTACGCGTCATCCCGCTATGACGGCCATAAGGGAATCGGAACGATACAGTCAGGGATCGAAACACAGAATTACGATAAGGCTGTCGATATTATCCGCAAACAGCTCGATGAGCTGAAGGCCGGCAATATCAGTGATCTGGAGCTGAATCAGACCAAGGCGATGATCCGCAATCTTTTGTCTGAAATCCAGGATTCTGCCTTTGAGCTGATTTCATTCGATTTCAACCGTCAATTTTCCGGAAAAGACCGCTCTGCCCAGGAGCTGCTGGCTCAAGTGGACAGCACAGGCGCGGAAGATGTTAAGGCGGCCGCCGGCACCTTCCAGCTGGATACGATTTATTTCCTGACAGGGAAGGGGGAATAGCAGATGGAACAAATCCATTACGATAAGCTGCAGGAGACACTATATTATGAGGTTATGGACAACGGGCTGAAGGTTTATGTACTGCCAAAGCCCGCCTTTAAGAAAACCTATGCCACCTTTGCCACCAAATACGGATCTGTAGACAATCACTTTAAAGTAGCGGGTGGTGATGAGACTACTGTACCGGACGGGATTGCCCATTTTCTTGAGCACAAAATGTTTGAGGAGCCGGAAGGCGATATCTTTGCTACGTTTGCCTCCAACGGGGCATCGGCCAATGCGTTTACCAGCTTTGACCAGACCGTTTATCTTTTCTCTGCTACCGAGAATATTGAGACGAATCTCAGTACACTGGTGGATTTCGTGCAGCGCCCTTATTTCACTGATGAAAATGTGGAGAAAGAAAAGGGAATCATCGGCCAGGAGATTAATATGTATGCCGACAATCCAGACTGGCGCGTCTATTTCGGATTAATTGAGGCAATGTACTCCAAGCATCCGGTGCACATTGATATTGCCGGTACGATTGAATCCATTGCCACCATCACCAAAGAAACGCTGTATACCTGCTACAACTCCTTTTATCATCCGAGCAATATGCTGCTGTTTGTTGTCGGCGGCGTAGAGCCGGAAAAGGTATTTGAGCTGGTCCGCAGCAATCAGGCTGCCAAGTCCTACGATAAACAGGGCGAGATTACACGTATCTTTGCAGAAGAGCCTGTTCAGGTTGCCCAGAAGCACAAGGAGAGCCGGCTTGCCGTTTCCATGCCGAAATGCCTGTTCGGATTCAAAGAAAAGCAGGATGGCCTGACCGGAGCAGCGGCGGTGCGCCGTGACCTGACTACGAAGCTTATGCTTGACCTGCTGCTCGGAAGCAGCACGGCACTGTATCAGAAGCTCTATGACGAAGAGCTGATCTCTGACAGCTTCGGCCATGAATTTAACAGCTCCCCGCAATATGCGTTCTCGGCGATTGGCGGAGATACCAAAGACCCGGATCTGCTGCTGAAACGGATTAAGGAAGAGATCAATGCTGTGCTAGCTTCCGGCTTTGCGGAGAAGGATTTTGAGCGTGCCCGCAAAAAGAAAATCGGCGGCTATCTGCGCATGCTGAATTCGCCGGAGAGTATTGCCCATGAATTCACCCGCTACCAGTTCCGCGGCGGTGATCTGTTCGAGGTGCTGCCGGTTTATGAGTCGATTACACTGGATGAGGTCAATGCCCGTCTGCGCGCCCATGTAGACTGGGAGCAGCTAAGTGTATCGCTTGTGGTGAGTCCTTAATGGCGTTAACGGGAGAGAGCAGTAAACCGATTAAGGAGATGACCGTGCTTATTACGGGGGGCAGCGGGGGAATCGGCGGTGCAATCGCTGAACGTTTTGCTTCCGTCGGCATGAACATTGTCATCCATTATATGAATTCGCATGAAGCGGCCAATGATGTAGCCCGGCGCTGTCTGGCGCTGGGGGCCAAAGTGCTGACAGTGGCCGCGGACATGAAGGACCGCGGCCAGCTGCTGCGTATGGCTGAACGCCTGGAGAGCAGCGGTATGCTTCCGGACATTCTGGTCAATAATGCCGGGAAAGCGCATTACGGGATGCTGGCCGATGTCACGGAAGAAGAGTGGGACGAAGTGATGGCGGTCAACCTCAAGGGCACTTTTTTGTGCAGCCAGATATTCATGCCTTATATGGTGTCCCAGCGCTACGGGCGTATCATAAATGTATCGTCGGTCTGGGGAATCTCCGGCGCTTCCTGTGAGGTCGCCTATTCCGCCAGCAAGGGCGGTGTGAATGCCTTCACAAAAGCACTGGCCAAGGAGCTGGCCCCTTCAGGGGTGACAGTTAATGCTGTCGCACCCGGAGCTGTCAGCACTGCTATGCTGAACAATCTGCAGGAGGAAGAGCTGCGGATGCTGGAGGAAGAAATACCTGCCGGCCGGCTTGCTTCACCGGATGAGGTGGCTTCGCTTGTTTATTTTCTGGCCCTGCCTGAATCAGGATATATTACCGGACAGGTAATTAGTCCGAACGGGGGATGGATTACTTAGTGTTGCCTGTGTACTTTGAACGGCGGCTTGGAGAAAAGCTCCAGCATAAAAGGCGGGTGTACGTGACATATTAGTACTGTTGCTTTTAAATCATCACGTAAGGCGGCTGTTGGTCCCAAAAGGCCAGCGGACCGTAAACATGAAGGAGGATTTAAGATGTCAACAGAAACCGTAGTGAAGA
>RCUO01000658.1_pt1 | contig 16209 bp, 14 predicted proteins | sample 2166161 | NCBI WGS metagenome assembly RCUO01 (sample SAMN09932617, study PRJNA488358) | compost metagenome | feature: garden; material: soil; isolation source: compost soil in cyclohexanecarbonitrile-enriched culture | place: Germany: Experimental Botanical Garden Goettingen | collected 2016-01-27 | reverse complement strand
GGGCGCGGGACAGCTTCCAGGCCAGCTTGGCATCGCGATAGACCTCGTACGGATCTATCTCGCGACGCAGGTTGGCCACCAGTTCGGCACCGTCTTCCAGAACCCAGGCGTATTTCTCGTCAGACAGCTTTGGACGCAGCTTTACGAAGACTTCGGCCAGGTGCACGGCGTCTTCGGCGGCATAGCTGATCTGGGTTTCGGAGAGCGGACGTTGCAGCCAGTCGGAACGGGTTTCACCCTTGGGCAGGTCGATGCCGAGCACTTCCTGCACCAGGCGTGAATAGCCCATGGAGAAACCGAGGTTCAGGTAAGCGGCCGCCAATTGCGTATCGAACAGTGGCGCCGGCAGGCTACCGGTCAGGCGTAGCAGGACTTCGAGGTCTTCGCTGCACGCGTGGACAACCTTGACCACGGCCGGATTTTCCAGCAACGCGGCCAGAGGCTGCCAGTTGTCGATGGTCAGCGGATCAATCAGGTAGGCACGTTCGCCATCGCCGACCTGCAGCAGGCCTGCGATCGGGTAGAAGGTGTCGACCCGCATGAATTCGGTGTCGAGGGCAACGAACGGCAGCTGCTGCCACTCGGTGCAAAACCGACCGAGGCTATCGTTGTCGCGAATCCAGTGAATATCGATGGCCACACGGCTCTCCCTTGAAGAATGGCGCGCAGTATATATCGCCCCCGGCGATTTCCGCGCATCCACTGAACAAGAGCATTAGCGAAAATTACTGCGCGACATAAAGAATAGTCCTACAAAGCCGAGCTAGCTGGTCTTACCCAACACCTGGAACCGTCGCGAGAATCACCGTGTTCGGCCAACACCTGTCAAAAGCCAGGTCGACGGCCGCTGCGTGAAACAGAGTCAGAGGCGATCATTCCTTGGCCAACACGCCGTCTGTCACTGGACGACGACATCCGGCAAACATGTCCAGATCCTGGTGGTAGACCTTGCTGTCGACCTCCAGCAGCCCAAGCATCGAATGGAACAGGTTGTCCTGGCTGAGGGACTTTTCACGGCTCTGTTGCAAGCAGCGGGTATCTAGCGCAAACGACTTTTTATAGCTGTCGGAGAACCAGGCAAACATGGCGACATGCTTTTGCTGCTCCGGTGCCAGCATGTAGGGCGTGCCGTGGAGGAACAAGTTGTATTCACCCAGGGACTCGCCGTGGTCCGACAGATACAGCATCGCGGTATCCACTTTGTCCTGGTTGCTGCGCAGCAGATCGATCAAGGTCGACAGTACATGGTCGGTATAGACCAGGGTGTTGTCGTAGCCATTGACGATACTTTCGCGACTGCAATTGTTCAGGGCATTACTCTCGCAAACCGGGGTGAAGCGCTCGAACTCTTTCGGATAACGCTTGAAGTACTCAGGGCCGTGGCTGCCCATCTGGTGCAGTACCAATACCGTGTCCTTGTCCAGGGTATCGATGAAATGCTGCAGCCCTTGCAGCAGGATTTCATCGCGGCATTCACTGTTGGCGCACAGCGCCGGGTCCTTCAGATTGCTGACGTCCTGAAGGGTGACGCGATCGCACGTACCTTTGCAGCCTGACTGGTTGTCACGCCAGATCACGTCGATACCCGCATGCTTGAGCACGTCCAACAGGCCTTCTTCGTTCTTTGCCTTGCTGGCGTTGTAGTCCTTGCGCCCCATGTTGGAGAACATGCAAGGCACCGATACGGCGGTTTCCGTACCGCAGGAGTGCACATCGGTGAAAGCGATCAGGCCATCTTCCTTGCTCAGTTTCGGCGTGGTGTCGCGGCTATAGCCAAAGATGCCGAAGTTCTCCGCCCGGGCACTTTCCCCCACGACAAGCACCGTCAGGGATTTGCGCCCGTGAGTTTGCCAGAGCGTATTGCGCTGAGCATCTTCACCGATCTTGACAAAGGGTTGCCGCGCAGTCGCTACTTTCTCGCGCAATAAACCAGCCGAGGCACCAATGTAGTTGCTTGGCACCACCATCAAACGCAACTCGTGGTGATTGCGAAACAGCGAAGACAAGCCTTGATAGTTAACCAGTGCAATACCACCAATGACGGCCGCAGAAGCAAATATCACCAGGACTTTACTAAGCAGCTCACGGTGCCAACGACGATAATTAATCGGTGCCTTCCACAATAGCCATGACGGCAATACACCGAGCAGCACAATATAAACAAACAACTTGAGCGACAGTAAGTCGCGTACTTCCGTAGCATTGGTTTCAGCGAAGTTACGCAACATGCCGGTGTCGATCAGGACACCATACTGGCTCATGAAATACGCCACGCCCGCGCTGACCATGAACAGCAGGGTCAGGACCGGCTTGAGCACCGGCCGGAAGGCCAGCAGCGTCAGCACGATGTTGAAAGCCGCGAAGATCATCATCCCGAAGGCCACGCGCATGACGATGCCTTTGCCATCGGACGTGGTGATTTCGAACAGGTGTTGCCAGAGTACAAAGTTGAAGCCAACCAACAAAAATGCACTGGCAATCAGTGTCACCCATTCGGGGCGCACGGCTTTAATCTTAAACATGAGGTTCGGCGAGTCCTGAAAAGAAGTGCCTTCGGTCAATGTGAAAATTTCATTGACCGAGACAGTTCAAATTTTAGGAAGCCAACCATCAATTTTTTGTGAAAAAGAAGCCAACAATTAGTTGGCTTATAACACCTGCCTGAAACTTCAGACTATTTGAGAATAGTTCAGCTTTGGTTCAGTTTCGGCTCAAGCCTGATGCAGGTACCAGCGCCAGTCCTGCTCACCCACTTCCCCCATGAACTGGCGGTACTCGGCGCGTTTCACCGCCAGGTAGACACCGAGGAACTCGCCGCCGAAGGCTTCCCTGGCCCAACTGGAACCTTCCAGCGAACGCAATGTGGTCAGCCAGTCCGTCGGCAACAGTTTCGCGGCCTGGGCGTAGCCATTGCCCTCCACCGGCGCACCCGGGTCGAGTTGTTCGCGGATACCGCGATGAATACCGGCCAGAATCGCCGCAGCCGCCAGATAGGGGTTGGCATCTGCGCCACAGATTCGATGCTCGATGTGCCGGGAATACGCAGGCCCACCAGGTACGCGCAGGCTCACGGTGCGATTGTCCACGCCCCAGGTGGCCGCCAGGGGCGCATAGCTGTTGGCCTGGAATCGACGGTAGGAGTTGGCGTTGGGGCAGAACAGCAACAGCGAATCGAGCAAGGTACTGAGCATGCCGGCAACAGCCTGCTTGAGCAGGGGCGTTCCATCCGGGGCTTCGCTGGCAAAGAGGTTGTTGCCGTCCTTGTCCGCCAGACTCACGTGCATATGCATCCCGGTGCCGGCCAGGTCATCGAATGGCTTGGCCATGAAGCACGCTGTCATGCCGTGCTTGTGCGCCACCCCTTTGACCAGACGCTTGTAACGCACCGCTTCGTCCATGGCCTGCAACGCGTCGGTGCGGTGTTCGAGGGTGATTTCCACTTGCCCCGGCGCGTATTCGGAAATGGCCGTGCGCGCCGGAATCCCCTGGAGTTTGCAGGCACTGTAGAGATCGGCCAGGAACGGCTCGATCTGTTCAAGCTCGCGTAAACCATAGACCTGGGTGCCGTACGGACGCCCGCCATCGACATCCCGTGCCGGTTGCGGCCGGCCATTGCTGTCGCGTTGCTGATCCAGCAGGTAGAACTCCAATTCCGCCGCCATGACCGGGTAATAACCGTCTGCCTGCAAACCCTCGATGACCTTCGCCAGCAAATGACGGGGATCGGCAATAGTGGCGGGCATTCCCTCCGTTGGGTGCATGCTGACCTGCACGGCCGCGGTCGGTATCAGACGCCACGGCATACGCGTGAGGCTGCCGCTGATCGGGTAGGCCCGGCAGTCGATATCACCGACATCCCAGACCAGCCCGGAGTTTTCCACGTCATCACCGTTGATGGTCAGGCCGAGGATGGTGCTCGGCAATGGTCGCCCGCTTTCATACACCGCCAGCAACTCGTCACGATGCAGCAACTTGCCCCGCGGCACACCGTTGTTGTCGAGGATGAACAGCTCGAACATTTCAATATCCGGGTTCTGCTCCAGAAAGGTCAGGGCTTCTTGCCGGGTGGCAAACGAGGTCGTGGCACAACTCATGGGAACTCTCTTTTTCCGTGTCAGACGGGTACGCAAAAGCACCCGCACTTTAATCCCGCCATCAAGCGGAACAGGTAGGAACAATCAGCGGAAAAAGCAGGAATCCGGCGGGCGCGCATGGCGGCAATGCCACAGCGCCCAGAAGGCCAGTTCAGAAGGAAGTGCAGAGAGGTTTGGCGCGGTGGCAGGCGTGAATCGACGACCAAGGCTCGACGCTCGAACGCCGTTGGATGCCTTGCAGTGGATTGCGACTGGCCAACCGTCCATAGAGAGAACCGCAGAAAACAGATGACCCGCAGCGTCACACGATGGCTTAAGTCGTTAAATCAGGATTTGAAGAACCTTGGATGTCGTCTGGCTAAACATTTGGCGGTTTTGTGCTGCCTTCTGTGGGGAGAAGGCCTGTATTTGATTTCTAAATACCACCCCGGACTTTCTGATTTGCGCCCTTCGGGCCTCGCGCGCCTTAATCGCCCGCCTATTCATCAAGGTCCGATCATGGAAAACACCCGAGCCACTTCCCGCCCTGCCCTCTGGCTCATGTTCAGCATTGTCCTGGTTGCCCTGAACCTGCGCCCTTCCATGGCCGCTGTCGGGCCGCTGCTCTCAGCGATTCGCGACGACATTGCGCTGAGCTTCAGCCAGGCTTCACTGCTGACAATGTTGCCGGTGACGGCCATGGGGCTGGCGATGTTTGTCGGCCTGCGCGTCAGTCAGCGATTCGGCGATCAACGCACGGTAGTCTTCTCATTGTTGATCATCGGCGTGGCTACGCTTTCGCGGTTGTTCCTTGATTCAGCCGCGCAGTTGCTCCTCAGCGCGGTGCTGGCCGGTGTCGGGATCGCCCTGATCCAGGCCCTGATGCCAGCGTTGATCAAATCCCGCTTCAGCGACCACGTTGCGCTGTGCATGGGGCTCTACGTCACTTCGATCATGGGCGGTGCGGCCATGGGTGCCTCCTTTGCGCCGCTGGTGATGGAACGTACCGGCAGCTGGCGTATGGGCCTGGCGATCTGGGCCGTTCTCGCCGTGCTGGCATTGCTCTTCTGGCGCAGCCAAAGCGCGGGGATGCCAACACTGGACTCGAGGGCATCCGGCAAAGGTTCGTACTTTGCCAATTCCCGCGCGTGGTTACTCGCGATTTTCTTTGGCTTGGGCACTGCGTCCTACACCTGTGTTCTGGCCTGGCTGGCGCCTTACTACGTGGAAAAGGGCTGGAGCGAGCAACACGCCGGATTGCTGCTCGGGTTTCTGACCGCAATGGAAGTGCTGTCGGGCCTGCTGACGCCCTTCATCGCCAATCGCAGCCGCGACCGCCGCGTCGTGCTGATGGTATTGCTGACACTGATCATCGCCGGTTTCTGCGGATTGATTCTGAGCCCAAGGCATTTGAGCCTGCTGTGGCCATGCCTGCTGGGGCTGGGCATTGGCGGCCTGTTCCCGATGAGCCTGATCGTATCGCTGGATCACCTGGACAATCCATTGCGTGCTGGCGGCCTGACCGCATTCGTGCAAGGCATCGGCTACTTGATCGCCGGCCTGTCGCCGCTGCTGGCGGGGATCATCCGCGACCAGCTCGGCAGCTTTGAATGGGCCTGGTGGTCGCTCACGGCGGTCATGGCACTGATGATGCTGATGGTTTTGCGCTTCAACCCAAGGCACTACGCCCGCCACATCCATTGACCCGGAGCCTGCCATGAAAACCACCGTTTTCGCCGTCGCTCACGCCAGCATGCTGCTTTGGGCCTTGTTGATCGCCGCATCGTTTTCCGCGGCGGCGCAAGTCAGCCAGGCCATCGACCCGATCCTGCTGACCGGTTTGCGCCTGTTGTTCTGCGCGGTGGTGTTTCTGCCGCTGTTGCTGCGTGAAGGCAACGCCGTCATGACCACCCGCGGGCTGCTAGGTCACGCGGTGCTCGGCCTGCTGTTGGCGTTGTACTTCGGTTCGCTGTTCGAAGCATTGCGCTACACCTCGGCCGTCAATACCGGAACGATGTTTACACTGGTACCGCTGATGACCCTGGCTTTCGAGGCCGTGCTCATACCTGACAGCCGCCTGAAACAACGGATTGTGCCGATGCTGCTCGCCGCTGCCGGGGCGGTGTTACTGATCATGAAAGGCACCGGCCCCGGTGAGTTGCCATCGCCCTATGCACTGACTGTATACGGCATCGGTTGCCTGGCGATGGCACTCTACGCCCCACTCAGCCAACGCCTGAAAGCCAATAGCCTGAAGGGACGCGGGCCGGTGCCCATGACGTTCTGGAACATGCTGTTCGGTGCGCTGTTTCTGCTGGTGTTCTGTGGATTGAGTGGCGGTTGGCGTTCGGCATCATTACTGACGCTCAACGACTTCTATTGGCTGATGTACCTGGCGGTGTTCGCCACCCTGGCGACGTTCTGGCTGCTGCATCGGGCCATCGGCGTGATCGCGCCATCCTCGGTGATTTCCTACATCTACCTGAGCACGCTGTTCATCACCTTGTTTCATTGGTTCTGGGGACGCCAGATGCCGCTGCCGCTGGAGTTGGCCGGCGCGCTGCTGGTGGGCATCGGCATGTTCGCGCTGTTGATCTCCAGCCGCCGCGCCGTGTCGGCGATGGTCCAGCGTTGAAGGGCTCCAGGGCGAAACTTCCTGCAAGGCATTTTCCCTGTTCGCTCATTCCGCTAGGATCGTTCACTCACCCTGGCACACGGTCAGTGCAAGGGGATGCAGCGAGACGCAATGGATGCTGAACAGTAATTCGCTTAGAAAACTCGACATGCAGGACCTCATGGTGTTCGTCGCCGTGTATGAGCAGAACAGCGTCACCGACGTATCCGAGACGCTTTGCGTCAGCCAGTCCACCGTGAGTTACTGCCTGAAAAAACTGCGCACCAGTTTCGAGGACGAACTGTTCATCAATACTCGCACCGGCGGCATGCAGCCCACCGGCAAGGCCAGCGCGATGTACCCTCACGTGCTGAAAATCCTCGAAAGCATCAACCTGTGTCACGCCGGCTTACCCACGTTCGACCCAGGCCTGCAACCCGTGACCTTCAACATCTGCGCCCCGGAATATTTCGAGCAACTGATCCTGCCGCGCTTGTTGAAAACCTTCGACCTCGCCGATCTTCCGGTGATGGTCAATGTGTTCAAACTCCAGGCCGATATCCCTGCCCAAGCGTTGCGCGAAGGCAGCCTCGACCTGGTGATGTGCTTCGGCCCGAACTTTCATCGCAGTCACGTCGATTTCAAATCGCAGACGCTGCTCGAAGATGACCTGGTGTGTGTTTTCGACAAACGCGCCACGCCGGCAGAACCACGCTTGAGCCTGCAAACCTATGTCGAACGTCGACACGTGTTCCCGACACCCTGGACGTCCGCCACCAACATGGTCGACGGCTGGCTAGCGCAGCAGGCACAACAGCGCCAGATCGTCGCACGCGCCAACAGCTACAGCGCAGCGTTGAAGCTGATTACCGGCACCGACTATGCCCTGACCCTGCCCCGACGCATTCAGCGACTGCTGGCCAGTGCAGACACCTTCAATCACTGTGAAGCGCCCGAAGGCTTGCCGGGTTTTACCCTCGACATGCAGTGGGACCAGGGTGTCGATCAGGACAGCGCCAACACCTGGCTGCGAGCGCAGGTGATCCAGGCCTGTGTCGAGCAGGAAACGGCCTGAAACTCAGTTGCTGATGGCGGTCTTGCTGTAGGAATCGCGATCGATGTCGAGAATTTCCACGCACAACTGGACTTCAACGCCGCTCGGCCACTCACACACGTCCTGCACCACCGCCAGCAGGCTTTCAGACAGCTGTTTCTTGATCTGTGCGGAACGACCACTCAACAGTGCCAGTTTCACATGCACGAACGCCCGTTCAGCCAATGCAGTACCGACCTTGAACGCCTCGACCCTGATCGCGCGGCTCTTGATGTCGAATTCGGCAGCAAACTGACCGGAAGCCACCAGCGTATTGTTCAACCGCATCAATGCCACTTCGGCATTCAGATCAGTCAGGTTGGCGGTGTATTCCATGTGCAGGTGAGGCATGAGTGGGTTCCTGTAAGTGGGGTGGAAAGGTCGTACATATAACACAGCGCCACCCTGTTCATTCGGGCAGCGGCAATACGGCACGCTCACTCATGAACGCCTCCAGGCGCGATCGTAACCAGCGCTCGGCAGGGTCGCTATCGACATGGCTGAGCCAGACCATGGATAGATCCAGGGTCGGTGTCTTGAAGGGAAAGGGTTCCTTGAACAGCATTCCCGATGCAGCCATCGCCTCAGCGGTGTAGTCCGGCAGGCTGGCAATCAGGTCGGTGCCGGCAAGCAGGGCCGGTAATGCACTGTACTGCGGCACCGAAAGCACCACCTGGCGTGTGCGACCGATATCCGCCAGCCACTCGTCGGCATAGCCACTGACGTTGGCGGTATGGGACACCAGCACGTGCGGTCGCGCGCAATATTCATCGAGGGTCAGCGGTGTATCAGAGGCATCGGCGCGCAAAATGCTGGGCTGGATGTGTCGCAACAACTTGCGCTTGGCATTGGCCGGCAAGCCACGGGTCTGGCTGATACCCACCGTGATATCGCCGGCTGCCAGCAAGTCGGGAATCCGCCAGTAATCGACATGCTGCACCACAAACACCACGTTGGGCGCTTCCTGGCGCAGCGCTCGCAGCAATGGCGGCAACAGCCCGAACTCGACATCGTCGGACAACCCGATGCGGAACGACATCGTGCTGCTGGCCGGGTCAAAATCATGGGTCAGGCTCAAGGCCACGGACAAGGAATCCAGCGCCGGCGACAGGTGCCTGATGATCTCCTCGGCCCGTGCCGTCGGCTCCATGCGATGGCCAACGCGTATGAACAGCGGATCATTGAACATCGCACGCAAGCGGTTGAGTGCAGAACTGATGGTCGGCTGACCGAGAAACAGCTTCTCCGCCACCCGAGTGACATTGCGCTCCAGCATCAGCGTTTCGAATACCACCATCAGGTTGATATCCGCCTTGCGAAGTTCGTTGCGATTCATCCAGTGTCCCCGTTCCCCAAATCTGCTGACAGTTTAGGTAGCCGGGGCAACTGCCGTCTATCCAACTCAAGTTCAACAGCCTGATGGGGTTCACGCTTGATGGATTGAGCAGGAATGCGGACCGTTGCCAGCTCGAAAGAAAGCGGCCTCGAACGAGCAGCTTTACCGCTGCATTTCAGCTCCCCCCAGGCGTCCTGCCAACGATGTATTAGAAAATGACTGATGTCGCGCTAGATGACCAAGAAGATGGCGCACATGGGATATTTGGCTTCTTCACTATACAAGGTCGTGCTTGGAGCATCCTGAAGCTCCAACCGAGTTATCGATGCTGTGTACCAGAGTGACGACCATCGGTCGTGACAGCTAACTGTCACGTATTGACTTAATGACAGAAAACACGCATTTTCTTTCGTAAGCGCTGAAAAACAACAGGAAGCAGCCTTGAGCCAGCCCATCAAACAACGCCTTGAAAGCAGTCTTTCAACCGCCTCCGCCTCTGGCAGGGTGATTGCTAACTATATGCTGGCCAACCTCTATGAACTGCCGTTCCAGACCGCCGCTGATATCGCCGCGAAATTGAACGTCAGTGAATCCAGTGTGGGGCGCTTCTGTCGCTCACTCGGATACAGCCACTTCAAAGACCTGAAAAACGACCTCAAGGTCGACCTGGGCGATGGCCCATGGCTGGTGGGCGATCGCTTGCAGGAATTTCGCCATCAAGCCAGCCAGGGCCCGCAAGGCCTGCCGCGCAGCTTCGAGTTGGAAGTCGCGGCCCTGGTCAAGGTTTACGAATATAGCCTCACCCCGACCTGGCACAACGTCAGCCAGCGCCTGGCCACCCGGCGCAAGGTGTTCGTCGCCGGGTTCCAGACAGAGCGTGGCATCGCGGCATCCATGGTGCATCTGCTGCAGTACCTGCGCGATGACACACACTGGGTCGACGGTGCAGCCGGGCATTACGCCGACGTGTTACTCAGTGCCCCCGATGACAGTGCACTGGTGGTATTCGAAGCCCGTCGCTATTCCCGCCACGCCCTGACCCTGTGCCGCAAGGCCCGCGATGCCGGAATCCCTGTGACGCTGATCACCGACACCTTTTGCGACTGGGCCGAACAGAACGCCGATGAAGTGTTCCGCGTGCCCACCGAGTTCAACCTGTTCTGGGAATCGACAGCGGCGATGCTGTCGCTGGTCCACCTCCTGGTCAACGACGTCTGCAAACAGCTGGGTCCCGAGGTCGAAAAGCGTCTTGAAGCCATCGCGGCCTTACACAACGAGTTCGTTGGATACACATCGTCACCAAACTCAAAACAATAAAACGAGGTGCTGGATGAAACACGTCATTCGCTTTGCCGGTGTATGCGCAATGGTCCTGGCCGGGGCCAGCAGCGCGCAGGCTGAAGTACTGAAGATTGCTACCGAAGGTGCTTACCCTCCGTTCAACTACGTTGACTCGGACAACAAGCTGCACGGTTTCGATGTGGATATTGCCAACGCGCTGTGCGAGCGAATGAAAGTCCAATGCAAGATCGTCGCCCAGGATTGGGAAGGGATCATTCCGGCACTAATGGCGAAGAAATACGATGCGGTCGTGGCATCGATGATCGCTACCGATGAACGCAAGCAAAAAATCGATTTCACCAACCACTACTACCGCACTCCCCTGTCCGTGGCCGTGGCCAAGGACTCGAAGATCACTGACGCTCAAACCAACTTCAAAGGCCTGTCAGTGGGTGCCCAGTCTTCCTCGACCCAGGCCATTTATGCCGAAGAGCATTACGGCCCGGCCGGTGCCGACGTGAAGTTCTATCCGACCTTGGACGAAGCCAACAGTGACCTGGCCGCAGGCCGGATCGATGGCGTGATCGCCGACAAGTTCCCGCTGCTGGCCTGGGCCGAAGCCGCCGGCAAGGACTGCTGCAAAATCATTGGTGACGTCAACGGCACCACCGCCGATGCCTCCATCGCCATCCGCAAGGGCGACGATGCCCTGCGCGAACGCTTTAACACGGCGCTGGCTGAAATCGTTGCCGACGGCACCTACAAAAAGATCTCCAGCCGCTACTTCGCCTTCGATATCTATTGATCGCCAGGCCTTCAGCCGAGACTGAAGGCCTTCTTTCCATGCACGCTGCCCTGCACCCTCTCCGGGTGCGGCGCCAGCGTGCGGGCTTAACTTTGCGAGAGGGTTCGAGCATGTTCGAACATCTGTCACTTTTATCCTTCGCCAGCGGTGGCTGGGGTTCGGCACTGCTGGCTGGCGCGCTGGTGACCATCGCCCTCGCCCTTAGCTGCTTACCCATCGGTTTGCCACTGGGCTTGGGCGTGGCGTTGGCGGCCCGCTCCCGGCAGCGCTGGTCGCGGGCCATGGCCACTCTGTTTTCCACCGTGTTTCGTGGACTGCCCGAATTGCTGACCCTGTTGATCATCTACTACGGCTGCCAGATCGCTGCGCAGAAACTGTTGGCCGCCATGGGCTACGAGGCCGAAGTCACGATCAATACCTTCGCCGCCGCAATGATTGCTTTCAGCCTGGTATTCGCCGCGTTCTCCAGCGAAATTTGGCTGGGCGCCTTCAAAACCGTGCCCAAGGGTCAGTTCGAAGCGGCAGCGGCCCTTGGCCTGTCCCGACGCACAACCTTTACCAAAGTGATACTGCCGCAATTGACACGCATTGCTTTGCCGGGCCTGTCGAACAACTGGTTGTCGCTGCTCAAGGACACCTCCTTGGTATCGACCATTTCCTTGGTCGACCTGATGCGCCAGACCAACCTGGCCGTCAGTGTCACCAAAGAGCCCATGTTCTTCTATGCCGTGGCCTGCTTTGGCTACCTGTTTTTCTCGGCCCTTTCCGGTCGGTTGTTCCAGCTCCTGGAGCAGCATTTCAGCCGCCATCAACGGAGCGCCCACCCATGAGCTTCGATGAATTGCAGAATCTGTTCCTCAGCCCTGACTTGTTGGAGCGTTACGGTCCCCGCTTCATCGAAGGCCTGTTGGTGACTGCCAAGCTGGTGACCATTTCCTTCACCCTTGGCGCCCTGCTCGGTCTGCTGATCGCCTTGGGCCGGTTGTCGAGTAACCGCTTTATCAGCCGTTTTACCGGCGTCTACGTGTATTTCTTCCGCGGTTCGCCGCTACTGGCACAGCTGTTCATGCTCTATTACGGCCTGGGTTCGTTCAAAGGCTTCTGGCAGGACGTGGGTTTGTGGTGGTTCTTCCGTGACGCCTGGTTCTGCACACTGCTGGCCTTCACCCTGAACACCGCGGCCTATCAGGCCGAGATTTTGCGCGGCAGCATCCTGGCCGTGACCCAAGGCCAGCGCGAGGCCTCGAAAGCCCTCAGCCTGTCGCGCTGGACCACCTTTCGCAAAGTCATCCTGCCGCAATCTCTGCTGGTCGCCATTGGCCCGCTGGGAAATGAACTGATCCTGATGATCAAGGCCAGCGCCATTGCCTCGCTGGTGACCATCTACGACTTGATGGGGGTGACCAAGCTGGCCTTCTCGCGCAGTTTCGACTTCCAGATCTACCTCTGGGCCGCCGTGCTCTATCTGCTGATTGTGGAAGTCGTGCGGCGCAGCCTGAAAGCGCTCGAGGGCCGCCTCGGCCGTCACTTGCAGTAAACCAAATTCTCTCGGGCTGCCGTGCGCGCCCCTGCATCAGGGATACACCATGCATTGCGAAACCATCGTTCTGGGCGCAGGGATTGTCGGCGTCAGTACCGCACTCCAGTTACAGGCCCGTGGCCGTAAGGTCGTGCTCATCGACCGCCAGCAACCGGGTAACGGCACCAGCCACGGCAATGCCGGGCTGATCGAGCGCGCTAGCGTAATTCCCTACGCATTCCCGCGCCAGTTGTCGAGCCTGATGCGCTACGCCCTCAACCAGCAGTCGGACGTGCGCTACAGCCTGAAGTACCTACCCAAGGCCAGTCCATGGCTGCTGCAGTACTGGCGGCACTCCGGGACCAAGGGCTTGGCCGCCGCAACCCGGGCCATGTTGCCGTTGGTGGAGCACTGCGTCAGCGAACACGATCTACTCTCTGCACCGGCCGGCGTGGATCACTTGATCCAGGCCAGTGGCTGGGTCGAGGCCTACAATTCTCCATCGGCGTTTGCCAAGGCCCAACGCGACGCTGCTGCGCTCATGGACTATGGCCTGAATTACAAAGTGCTCGACCGCGATCTGATGCATGCCCGTCAACCGGGCTTGCACAGCAGCGTGGTAGGCGGCATTCACTGGCTGGACCCCAAGACCGTTAGCGACCCCGGCGGCCTGACACGCGGTTATGCCAAACTGTTCGTCAAACGCGGCGGCGTGTTCGTCCTTGGTGACGCCCTATCCTTGAGCCAGCGCGTGGGCAAATGGGAAGTGCAGAGCGAACAGGGCCTGGTGATTGCGGATGAAGCTGTGGTCGCCCTCGGCCCTCAAGCCCGGAGCATTTTCGAGCCACTAGGGTATGACATTCCTCTGGCGATCAAGCGCGGTTATCACATGCACTATGCCGCCCTGCCTGGCACGCGCTTACAACAACCGCTGCTTGACCCGGTGGGAGGTTATGTCCTGGCACAGATGGTCGGCGGCATTCGCCTGACCACCGGGATCGAGTTCGCCGACAGCCAGGACCCGGTCAACGAAATCCAGCTACGTCGCTGCGAAGAGCTGGCGCGCGCCTTCTACCCGCTGGGCGAACGCCTGGATGCCGAGCCTTGGCTGGGACGCCGTCCATGCTTACCGGACATGTGCCCGGTGATCGGTCCGGCGCCACGACACAAAGGTTTGTGGTTCAACTTCGGGCACGCCCACCACGGCCTGACCCTTGGACCTGTCAGCGGTCGGCTACTGGCCGAGATGATGACCGGTGCGATGACCTTTACCAACCCTGCCCCGTACAGCGCCGAGCGCTTTCACTGACTGCCGGAGTCAAGACCATGCATGCTCTCTCTGCCCTTGTAGACACTCCGTTCGCCGCAAGCCCGGACACCCGTAAGGTGGTGGTTGATATCGCCGGCCTGAACAAGTTCTATGGCGCCTTCCATGTGCTGAAAAACATCGATTTGAAAGTGCGCGAAGGCGAGCGCATCGTGCTCTGCGGGCCTTCCGGCTCCGGAAAATCGACGCTTATCCGCTGCATCAACCGCCTGGAAATCGCCGAAAAAGGCCGCATCCTGGTCAACGACACCGACTTGGCCCAGACCAACCGCGAGGCCGCCAAGGTCCGCAGTGAAATAGGCATGGTGTTCCAGCATTTCAATCTGTTCCCGCACATGAGTGTGCTCGATAACTGCACCCTGGCCCCGATTTCGGTGCGTGGCCTGAGCCGCAAGAAGGCCGAGGAGCTGGCCCAGCACTTCCTGCAAAAAGTCGGTATCGCCAGCCAGGCCGGCAAGTACCCAAGCCAGCTCTCGGGAGGCCAGCAACAGCGCGTGGCCATCGCCCGGGCTTTGTGCATGGAACCCAAAATCATGTTGTTCGACGAGCCCACCTCGGCGCTCGACCCGGAGATGGTAAGCGAAGTGTTGGATGTGATGGTTAACCTGGCCGGCAGCGGTATGACCATGCTCTGCGTGACCCACGAAATGGGCTTTGCCCGGCAAGTGGCCGAGCGCGTGCTGTTTCTCGACGGCGGCCAGATCATTGAGGACGCACCGCCTCAGGACTTCTTCAGCGCCCCGAACAGCGCGCGGGCCAAGGCCTTTCTTTCGCAAATTTTACATTGAGGCCACATACGAACACGGCTTGTCTGCGATGGCTGCGCCAGGCGTAGGCCGTTAATCAACGCACTTGCGCGCACAGCTGTTTCTTTCCGACATCCGCTACTACTGATCTCAGCAAAAGGAATATTCAATGACTAATATGCTGGCGAATAATGCCGCCCCGAAAAACCTTGCAGTTACCGTCTGTGATCAAGCGCAGACAGCGGCACTGCTGGATTTCAAAAAACTCGTTGACGCTATTGCCCAAGCCGCAACCGAACTGGAAGCTGGTTCAATTCTGAGCCCTGAGCGCTTGGTTGTACCCCTGGGTGACGGCGGTGTTTTGCTGAGCATGCCCGCCACCGCTCAGGACATCGGCATCCACAAACTAGTAAACGTCCAGCCGGGGAATGTGCAGCGTCAGCTGCCCACGATCAACGGCACGGTAACCGTATGTGATGCCGTAACCGGACAAATAAAGTGCTTGCTCGACGGCCCAGAGGTCACCGGGCGTCGTACTGCGGCAGTAACCCTCCTGGCGATTCGGACACTGTTGAAGCGTGAGCCGAAACAGATCTTACTGTTCGGAACCGGCGCACAAGCACGTCATCACGTACAAGCTATCAATGCCCTTTACCCACTATGCAAGCTGTGGGTAAAGGGCATTGACGCGCAGACGGCGGCAGACTTTTGCAACAAAAATCGAGACCTGCACGAGCATTTGCAACCGTACGGCGACAGCATTCCCGACGTGGATGTGGTAATCACCGTAACCACCAGCACAGAGCCGGTCTACAACGAGCTAGCCAAACCTGGTCGATTGATTATCGGTGTAGGTGCTTTCAAACCGGAGATGGCAGAGCTCGGCAAAGTCACTCTGGACGGTAGCGTTCTCTATGCTGACGATACTGCCGGAGCGCAGCACGAAGCAGGCGACCTGTTGCGGGCAGGAGTGGATTGGTCTCAAGTCAGATCGCTGGCCGCAGCCATTCGCGGCCCAATCGATTTGTCACGCCCCGTTGTGTTTAAAAGCGTGGGTACCGCGGCTTGGGACCTGGCCGCTTCGCGGGTCGCGCTCCACGCCCTTGCCAGCCAATAAACCAATTTCGCAAGCTTGAATTATAAATTGCACTCAGCCATCGCTAGCGTTGACTATCTTCGCTAGCGATGGCCCAGAAGCGATTCCAAGAGTATGGCGGGCATCGTCTCGAAAATGCCGGGGTTTAGAACGGGCTAGAGCGGAATACAGGGCATGTTTTATGCCTTGGAAATGCCCTAAACAATATGACAGAAACGAAAAAGCCCCTGTAATCAACGATTACAGGGGCTTAGTCGTATTCAATAATGGCGGAGAGATAGGGATTCGAACCCTAGGTACCGGTGAAGGTACAACGGAT
>RCUO01000657.1_pt1 | contig 16219 bp, 14 predicted proteins | sample 2166161 | NCBI WGS metagenome assembly RCUO01 (sample SAMN09932617, study PRJNA488358) | compost metagenome | feature: garden; material: soil; isolation source: compost soil in cyclohexanecarbonitrile-enriched culture | place: Germany: Experimental Botanical Garden Goettingen | collected 2016-01-27 | reverse complement strand
TCAGATCGATGTCGCTGGCTGCACGCTGTGTACTGTCAGTCATGTGAGCTTCCATATTCGCAACAAAGTAGCATTCTCCCTATTCGATACGGGTTCAGTCCAGTAACTAATAACTCAAGACCGATGGCCATCTGCTTTTAGCCCGTTTTTGCCCGTCGCGAGATGCAGAAAACGGCCGATTCTGTTGAAAAAGTCGGTCTACCCAAACTGCCTGATCATTTACTCGTGAAAACGCCTTTTTCGCACGCTGCTACGTGAAATCCGAGTCCGGAAGCCTCTGCCAAAAGTAAAGATTTCAATCTCGGACGCGTACTTTTCGGATGCGCAAACCATGGTCGACTTTTTCAACACAATCGGCCAGAAGCGGACGCTCAACCCTACCGGATAAATTTCAGCGTTTCGCTATTGGTCGTTATCGACTGAACGTAAATAGGTAGGGGCCTTAAAGCCCACCCAACAATTCAGCAACCACCGGTGAGCATTGCTAAGTCCGGTAATCGACCTGATGCCGCGCGATGCGTGAACTGCCCAGCTCCCCTTTCACCCGCAGATGCTCGGGATGGGAAGCATAGGCCTCCAACGCTTCCCGGGAATCGAATTCACTGTAGAGCACCACGTCGCACGCATAGTCGATACGACTGAAATCCACGCCAACCTCGATTTTCAGAAGCCCGGGTATCAGCCCGGCTAGCCCTTCGAAACGCTCTTTAAGGAACAGGCAGGCCTTCCTGTGTTCCTCAGGCGTCTTGCCCTCCACTTTCCACATGACAATGTGCTTGATCATTCCGGTCTCCCCCGCCGTGTCGCTCATGCCGGCCATCTCAACTTTTGCTCTTCTGGTATACGTCTACGAACACCGCCGCCAGCAACACGGCGCCCTTGATCATCTGCTGGTAGTCGATACCGATGCCCATGATCGACATGCCGTTGTTCAGCACGCCCATGATGAAGGCGCCAATTACCACGCCCACCACTTTGCCAACCCCGCCGGATGCCGAAGCTCCGCCGATGAACACTGCCGCGATGACATCCAGCTCGAAGCCGGTGCCGCCGCGCGGCGTTGCGCTGTTGAGGCGGGCAACGAAAATCAGCCCGGCCACTGCCGCCAGCACGCCCATGTTGACGAAGGCAAAGAAGGTCACCCGCGAGGTGTTGATCCCCGACAATCTGGCGGCTTTGAGATTGCCACCCACGGCGTAGATCCAGCGACCGATCACGGTACGGTTCATGATGAAGGTGTACACGCCGATCAACACGCTCATGATCACCAGTACCGTCGGGATGCCGCGATACGTCGAGAGTAGGTAGCAGAAGTACACGATGAGCGCGGTGATCACGCCGTTTTTCAGCGCGAACAGGGCCATGGGTGCGACGTTGCCACCGCTCTTGAGCCTGCGTTTGCGACTGCGGTATTCGACCACCCAGAACGCGACGGCCACGGCAATGCCCACCAGCAAGGAGGTGATGCGCAGGTGTTCACTGGCGAAGATGTCCGGGATAAAACCCGAGCTGATCGCCGAGAAGGCAGGCGGAAACGGACCGATCGACTGTCCTTGGGAGATCGCGATGGTCGCGCCACGAAAGATCAGCATCCCCGCCAGGGTGACGATGAATGACGGCATGCCCCACACCGCCACCCAGTAGCCCTGCGCCGCGCCAATCAGCGCGCCGGTCGCCAGGCAGATGATCGTGACGGTGAAGAAGTCCATTCGATACTGGACCATCAGCACGGCGGCAATCGCCCCGATCACGCCAACCACCGAACCGACGGACAGATCGATGTGACCGCAGACGATCACCATCAACATGCCCAGCGCCATGACCACGATGTAACTGTTCTGCAGCAACAGGTTGGTCAGGTTGAGCGGCTGCATCAGCGCCCCGCCGGTGGCCACCTGGAAGAACACCATGATGACGATCAACGAGGCCAGAAGACCGTATTCCCGGGCGCCACGCTTGATCGACGTGAGCGCCGTTGGTTTGGATGTGAGAGGTACGCTGACTTCGTTCACTGGATCACCTCGTTTTTCAAGATTGCGTGCATGATTTTTTCCTGCGAGGCCTCTGCGATCGGAAACTCGCCGACAAATCGCCCTTCGTTCATCACATAGATCCGGTCGCAGGTCCCCAGCAGCTCGGGCATTTCCGAGGAGATCATCACCACGCCCCTGCCCTCGCTGACGACTTGATTGACCACGCCGTAAATCTCGTACTTGGCCCCCACGTCGATGCCGCGGGTGGGCTCGTCGAGGATCAATACCTTGGGATCGGAAAACAGCCACTTGCTCAGCACGACCTTCTGCTGGTTGCCACCCGACAGTTTGTCCACCGACTGCGAGACATTCGGGGTGCGAATGCGCAGGCGCGCCTGGTAGTCGACAGCCACTTTGGTCTCGGCCAGTTCGTTCATCACCCAGCGTTTGGACACGGCGGCCAGGTTGGCCATGCTGGTGTTGCGGGTGATGCTCTCGCCCAACACCAGTCCGGCGCCCTTGCGATCTTCCGTGGCGTACGCCAGGCCTTGATCGATGGCTTTGCGCACCGTGCCAAGGTCGACTTCCCGTCCTTCCAGGCGTGCCTTGCCGCGGATGTTGGTGCCGTAGGTGCGACCAAACACACTCATGGCGAATTCGGTACGACCCGACCCCATCAACCCTGCGATGCCGACCACCTCGCCACGGCGCACATGGAAATTGATATTGCGAATGCGATCTCGGCCCGGACGCTCGGGGTCACCCACCGACCAGCCTTCGACCTCGAACAGCGTTTCGCCGATCTCGCTGACGCGGGACGGGTAGCGGTCCGACAGCTCGCGACCGACCATGGAGCGGATGACACGCGCTTCATCGATGGGCTCGGCGCGGCAGTCGATAACGTCGACGGTGCTGCCGTCGCGAATCACCGTGATCTCGTCCGCCACCCGACCGATCTCGTTGAGCTTGTGCGAGATGATGATCGAGGTGATGCCACGCCCTTTGAGCTCGAGCATCAGGTTGAGCAAGGTGTCGCTGTCTTTTTCGTTGAGGCTGGCGGTGGGCTCGTCAAGAATCAGCAGGCGCACGTCCTTGGCCAGTGCCTTGGCGATTTCCACCATTTGCTGCTGGCCGATGCCGAGATTGCCCACCAACGTCTGCGGCCTTGCATCGAGGCCGACACGAGCGAGCAGATCACGCGCCCGCTGGTGCGCTTCGTCCCAGTCGATCACGCCATGCCGGGCAATCTCGTTACCGAGGAACAGGTTCTCGGTGATCGACAGCATCGGCACCAGGGCTAGTTCCTGGTGAATAATGCAAATGCCCAGCGCCTCACTGTCGCGTAGTCCCTGGAAAGTTCGCGGCGAACCATCGAAGACGATTTCGCCGGTGTAGCTGCCATGGGGATAGACACCACTGAGGATCTTCATCAGGGTCGATTTGCCGGCACCGTTCTCACCGCAGATCGCATGGATTTCACCATCGCCGACCTTGAGGTTGACCCGGCTAAGTGCCTTCACAGGGCCGAAGCACTTCTGGATATCCCGCATATCGAGAATTGTTTTTGTCATTTTCTCTCTCCTGCCCGCACGCATCCATCAGCGAGTCGCCTTAGCGCAACTGCTCCGGGGTGTAGAACTTGGTGTCGTCCACCAGGACTTTCTGCCAGTTGTTGCCGTCGACCAGTTGTGGCGTGAGCAGTTGGGTCGGCACGACCATCACGCCGTTGTCGTAGGACGTGGAGTCATTGACCACCACCGTCTTGCCGCTCAAGGTGGCGTCCATCATCTGCGCAGCGGCTTCGGCCAGGGCGCGGGTGTCCTTGAAGATGGTCGAGGACTGGTCACCGCGAATGATCGACTTGATGCTGGCAATCTCGGCGTCCTGACCGGTCACGATCGGCATGGCGGCCTTGCCCGTGCCGTAACCAACGCCGCGCAAGGAAGACACCACGCCGGTTGCGATCTGATCGTTCATCGCCAGCACGGCGTCCAGGTGTGCAGTGCCGTAGAAGGCGCTGAGCAGGTTATCCATGCGCGCCTGGGCCTGGGCGCCATCCCAGTTGGGGGTTGCGACTTTTTCCATGGCCTGTTGGCCGCTGCGAATGACCAGCTTGCCGCTGTCGATGAACGGCTTGAGCTCGGACATCACTCCCGCATACACCACATGGGCATTGTTGTCGTCGGTGGAGCCGGCAAAGATTTCCAGGTTGAACGGACCCTTGCCCTGCTTGAGTTGCAACTTGTCGACGATCGACTGGCCTTGCAGCACGCCGGTGCGGTAGTTGTCGAAGGTGATGTAGTAGTCGAAGTCCTTGGTGTTGCGGATCAGGCGGTCATAGGAAATGACCTTGATGCCTTTTTCCTTCGCCTGCTTGAGCACATCGGCCATGGTCGTGCCATCGATCGGCGCGACAATCAGCCCCTTGATGCCCTTGACCATCATGTTCTCGATTTGCGATAGCTGGGTCGGAGCTTCGTACTGGGCGTACTGCAAGTCGGTGTCGTAACCCAGTTTCTTCAACGAGTCGACAATGCTGCTGCCATCCGAAACCCAGCGCGCCTCGGTTTTCGAGGGCATGGCGACACCAATGGTGCCCTTGGTGCTGGTAGCGCTTTTATCGCAGGCACTGACGGCCAGTCCCAACAGTAATGCGCCGGCAATCTTGATGATCGTGTGCATGGTGACCTCTTTTTTTTGTTGTTGGCATTTCTCGGGATGCAGATCCCCTTCCGACCCTGTAAACAGAGTCGGCCGGGGTGTTCGCTTACGGGACTGCGTGTAGCCGTTTACTTGCCCAGGATGACTTCCTGGCCGTTCAACTCAGCGGACTCGAACAGCGCTTCGAGTATCACGTTGATGTTGTGCGCCTGGGTGGCGGGCACGGTCGAAGGGCTGCCGGTACGCAACGACTGGACGAAGGCGGCGGCCTCGCGATCGAAATACACCGGATTGCCGATCTCGGCGATCTCCGGGGAATAGACCGTTTTGCGCACGGCCCAGATCTCTGGAAAGCTGTTCTCGTTCCAGTGTGTCCAGCCTTGTTGATGGCCGTTCTTGCCATCGTGATAAAGCTTGTACGACGCCGGCATCGGCGTGGAGTGCATCACCCCGTGGGTGCCGTAGGCCGTGATGTCCCAACTCTCGGTCCAGGGCATCGGATCCCAGGACATGAAGTCGATGGTGATCAATTTGTCATCGTAGTTGAGTACCGCACCCACTGCGTCTTCACGCGCCGAATCGCTCATCTGCCCGGCGAACTTGGTGATCCGTGCATTGACCGACTTGGGCATGCCGAAGTGCAGCAACAAACGGTCGATGGTGTGGCAGCCAATCACGTAGAAGGCACCACCGCGGTCGCCCGGTTGCTTCATGTGGTTGGTGTCAGCCTCATCGTGGGAGCAGCCGGCATGGGCGCGTACTTGCAGGACCTTGCCGATCTCGCCGCTCTGCAGCACTTGCTGCATCTTTTCCACCGACGGCGCGTAGCGCCAGCAGTAGCCCACCTGGAACAACCCGCCGGTTCGTTCGACCGCTTCGACGATACGGGTGGTATCGATGGTACCGCGACCCGCCGGTTTCTCGCAGAGCACGGCTTTGCCGGCTTCCAGGGCTTCGATGGCCCAGTCGGCCATCAGGTAGCTCTTGGGGTGCACCAGCACGACATGTACGTTCGGGTCGGCGAGGATTTCTTCTTTGCTGCGCGCCTGCAGACCCAGGGCATCGCAGAACGGCTCAAGCAACGGGCTGTCGTCGTAGGCACCGAGAAACTGCGCGCCTGGTATACGCTTGAACGCTTTGACGCGACCCGACGTGTGTGGGTGGGTAATGCCCAGGCAGGCCACACCGATGGTGGCGCCACTCTCAAGCTTGTAGGACATGTTGTTCTCCCGATGTTCTTGTCCGAAGTAACGAGTAACCGTTCAGGTTCAGAGTCTGACCGCGCGCCCGGTCTTGACCGATTCGACCGCGGCATCGGCCAGTTTCAGGGCCTTGAGGCCGTCCTGTACGGTGGTCGGCATTGGACTGCCTTTGACCAGTGCATCGATGTAGGCGTCCAGTTCGGCCTTGTAGGCTTGCTGGTAGCGCTCAAGGAAGAAATTCAGCAGCGGTTCGCGAGCGTCGGTGACGTCCTGACTCCAGCGCCGGATGGTGGTCGGGCGCAGGTTGTCCATTTGCAGCATGCCTTTGGAGCCGAACACCTCGATGCGCTGGTCGTAGCCGTAGACCGCCTGACGGCAATTGTTGATGTGGCACTGTTTGCCCGATGCGGTTTGCATCTGCACCATCGCCGTGTCGTAGTCGTCGTACTTTTCCATCATCTGCGGGTCGATCAGACGGCTGCCGATGGCGGTCAGCTCTACCGGCTCCTCGCCCAGCAGCCAACGGCCGATGTCCAGGTCGTGGATGGTCATGTCACGGAAGATGCCACCCGAATGTTCAATATAGTCTTCCGGCGCAAGGCCCGGGTCGCGGCTGCTGATGATCACCTGGCGCACTTCACCGATGTCGCCAGCTTCGATCGCTGCGCGCATTTCGGCGAAGGTGGTCTCGAAGCGGCGGTTGAACGCCAGCATCACCCGACCGTTGAGGCGCTCCACTTCCTCGACGGCGGCCAGGCTCTTGGCCATGTCCAGGTCGATCGGTTTCTCGCACAACACCGCCTTGCCCTGACGCACCGCGCGCAGCATCAGGCTGATGTGGGTGTGGGTCGGGGTGCCGATGACGATGGCCTGGACGTCGTCGCGATCGATCGCCGCTTCGCAGTCGGTCATGGCTTGCGCGCCAAATGCCTCGGCCAATTGTTGAGCGGCACTGCCGAAAGGGTCAGCCACTGCCACCAATTTTGCGAACGGGCTGGCTGCGACGTTGGCTGCGTGAATCTTGCCGATACGACCAGCGCCGAGAACTGCGATACCTACCATTGTCTCTCTCCTGAAAACTCTATTGTTCGATGTTGTGTACGAGCAAAATTTGCGTGTTTGTCCGGCGCATCACTTTGGGAACTTGATCCCTTCGAATTGCGCGATGGTTGTGTCAAAGGTTCTTTTGGCCACCACATCCAGCGGCAGCTTGCGCAGTTCAGCGGAGATCAGCTCCACGCCCCAGGGCCCGTCGTAGCCGACATTGACCACTTGCTGGATGAACTCCGGTACGTCCAGCTGGCCTTCTCCGCAGCATTTGCGGTGGTGCGTGGAATCGTTGAATAGGGTTTCGACGATGGTGTGATTGGCGTCATCCAGTTCGATGGACTTGATCAACTCCAGCGGAATCTTGGCGATTTCATCAAAACTCATGCCGCCGCGCGCCACGTGCCAGGTGTCCACCAGCAGACCGCCATTGGGGCGCACGCCTTCGGCCACGGCAATGGCGAGGTCGATGGTACGGACGCTGGAGAACGGTAGGAATTCGATCACCACGTTGACGCCGAAAGGTTGGGCGCGGTCGCACAACAGACCAAAGGTTTCACGCATGCGCGGCACATCGGGCGGGCCATCCTCGAACAGGCCGGCGGCTACCTTGAGGCTGCGCGCACCGAGTTCGCCGGCGACTTCCAGCAATTCATCGCGGATTTTGTCCGACGCGGCGCGGCGCTCTCCGTCCAGGTGCCAGTCGGTCAGGAACTCCACTTCCAGATGCTTGATACCGTTGTCCTGGAAGATGTTGCGAACGGTGGAGATGCCCAGTTTTTCAACGTTGTGCATGATGTCGGCATGCACCAGGCCCATGCCGCGCCAGCCGGCTTTCGACGCCGCTTGCGCACGCGCTTGCAGAGAGAACGGACTGATCTCGCTCGGGGCGCCGGGGTAGGTGTCGCCAGCGAGAGTCCAATAGGCGGCAAGCAGTTCAATACTTTTATTTGGCATGACGATCACTTATGAGTGAGTGGTTTCAGGACGGTCGCTAACGGTTGTCGCGTGTTCAGGCCCGGGTCAGGACAAAGTCCCAATTCACCGCCAGGAACGGCACCTGCAAGTCATAACGCTGGGCAACGTGCGGGTCGGTCTGGGTGGTGAACTCGGCGATCAGTTCTTTCTTCACGCCGAACACCGTGTCCTCGTGCAGGTACGGGCAATCAGGGGTAAAGATGTGTGTGATGACCTGGTCGTAACCTTCGGCGGTCACGATGAAATGCAAATGCGCGGCCCGGTTCGGGTGCCGGCCCAGATCCTCCAGCAATTTGCCTACCGGGCCATCGGCTGGGATCGGATAGTGGCGTGGCTTGACCGTGCGCAAGGCGTAGTAGCCGTCGGCATCGGTGGTGAACAGACCGCGCAGGTTGTAATCGGGCTGTACGCCTTTTTGCTGCACGTCGTAGAAACCGTCGTCGTTGGTCTGCCAGATATCCAGGGTCGCGCCGGCAATCGGGTTTCCTGCGATGTCGAGCACCCGGCCGCTGACCAGCGTCGGCTCGCCCTTGCCGTCCAGGCAAATGTTCGCGCCGTTCTCGTAGCGCGGCGCGTCGGCCACGTAGAAAGGACCGAGGATCGTATTCGGCGTGGCGCCCTTCGGCCGCCGATGGTTGATTGCATCCACCAGCATGGTCGCGCCCAGCACGTCCGACAGCAGGATGTATTCCTGGCGCCAGTCGGTGCACATCTGCCCGGTTCGGGTGAGGAACTCGATGGCCTTGAACCACTCATCATGGGTCGGTTCGATTTCCTTGATGGCCGCGTGCAAATGCCGGGTCAGTACCGCCATGACCTCAACCAGACGCGGGTTGTCGTCGGCCGAGTTGCGGGCATTGACGATCTCGGCGGAGTGTTCCTCTTCGAAAAGGCCGCCAATGGCGATGTCGTTATCCAGTTGAGCAGTCATGACTTGAGGTCCTTGTTTCATTGTTCTTGAAGGCCGGCAGCCCATTGAGGTTTGACTGCCGGCACGCGCTGGTCGTTCTCAGCAGGCCTGGACGTCGGCAGCACGCCACTTGCGGCCATTGAAGCGTTGCTTCATCTGCTGCTCGATTTCTTCCAAGGTCAGGCCCTTGGTTTCCGGCAGCCACAAGGTGCAGAAGATGATCGAACCGATGTTCACCACCGCGAACAGGAAAAAGGTCATGCCGCCCATCACACTCAGCAACACCGGGAACACAAAGGCGACGATGGCATTGAAAATCCAGAATACGCTCACTGAAATGCCATTCATCAGGCCGCGTGCATGGGTGGGAAACAGTTCCGACATCAACAGCCAATAGACCGGGCCGATGCACATCTGCATGAAGAACAGGAACACCAGCACACCGGATAGCGCCAAGTAGCTTTGCACCAGCGAGTGCGGCATGAAGTTGAGCACCACACCGAGGAAGATCTGCGCCAGCACCACCACGGTCAGCCCCAGCAACAGCATCGTGCGCCGGCCCATACGGTTGATCACCCACATGCCAATCAGCGTGGCGATCACCGAGATAACGCCGTTGCCAATGGTTGCGATCAACGCGGCGTTGATGCCCATCCCCGTCTCTTTGAGGATCATCGGCGTGTAGTACATGAACGCATTGACGCCGGTGAACTGGATCACGAATCCCAGGCCGATGCCGATGGCCAGCAGCTTGAGCAACCAGGGCTCATTGAGGGTCGCGAACACACTTGAATGGCGTTGTTCGACCTTGCACTGGGCAATGATTTCCTTCAGCTCACGGTCGGCCTCGCGTTGCGTGTCACGAATACAGGCCAGGATTGTCTTGGCCTCGGCGACGCGGCCCTTGCTGACCAGCCAGCGTGGCGAGGTAGGGACGAAATGCATGCCAACATAGAGCAACGCGGCGGGTATCAGGGCGATCGCCAGCATGTAGCGCCAGATGGTCGGGCTATCGAACAGGTGCGCCAGCCCGGCACTGGCGATGTAGGCCAGGCATTGTCCGGAGACGATCATCAGTTCGCTCTGGCAAACCAGCCGACCGCGATGCTTGGGCGCCGCCAACTCGGCGATCAGCACCGGTACAGTGGAAGAGGCGCCGCCGACAGCGATACCTAGAATGAAGCGCGTGATGACCATGCTCCACAGATCCGGCGACACCGCTGTACCCAGGGCACCCAGGGCAAACAACAGGGCTAGTGCCTTGAGCACGCCAAGGCGACCGTAACGGTCAGACAACTGACCGGCGAACAACGCGCCAACCGCGCCACCGAATATCAGTGAGGACGCCACCAGGCCTTCCGAGACCGGGGTCAGGCCAAGGCCTCCCTGGCTGGCATCCAGCGACATGAAAGGCAGCGCACCGGAGATGACACCGGTGTCGTAACCGAATCCCAATGACCCCATGGTGGTGATGGCTGCGATTCGCCAGAGAATTTTCGACGACGCATTGCCGGCAGTTCGACTGTTAGACATGAGGTCAACCTTTATTGAAGTTATGTGTGCACTCAGTGGGATTGAGACTACTGCCATTGATTCGGAAGAAAAACGCCCATATGGCAAATGTGTTTTCCGGCTGGTGGAAAACTGAAACGGATCAGCCTCCACTCAACGGACAAAAACGATCTTCGCGTGGGAATGAGGTCAATGCGCAGCGCTACCGCGTCCAGAAGCGCTCATATTCATGCTCCGCAAAATCCGCGAGCAGGAAGTCGATAAAGACCCGCAGCTTGGTCGGCATATAGCGCCGACTCTGGAACGCCATGTTGATCGTCAGGCGCGGCAGGTCCCATTCATCCAGCACCGGGATCAAGCGCCCCGCCACCAGATCGGTGTTGATGATGTACTTGGGCTGCACCAGGATTCCTCCATTTGCTAAAGCCGCCGCCCGCACGATCTGCCCGTCGTTGGTTTCCAGAATGGGATCGACCTTGACCGAAACTTCCTCATCACCTTTGGTAAAACGCATGACCCGGGGCTGGTTGGCATGGCTGTAGATCAACAGGTCATGGTTGACCAGATCTTCAATGGTTTTGGGTGTGCCCTTGCGCTGCAAGTAGCCGGGTGAGGCCGCCAGGACCCTGCGGGTTTCCGCGAGCCGGCGGATGGTGATGTTGGAGTCTGGCTCGTATTCCTTGGTCCTGATCGCCAGGTCTATTTCACTATCGATAATGTCGTAGTAGCGATTTTCACCCAACACCTTGACGGTGATATGCGGGTACTTCTTGCGAAACGCCGGGATCAGCGGTGCGATATGCAGCATGCAAAATGAGATCGACGAGGTGATCGTCAGGGTACCAACAGGCTGTACCAAGGATTCAGTCAGAGAAGCCTCGGCTTCCTTCAGCTCCCCGAGCAGGCTCTTGCAACTCGTATAAAACTGATGACCCGAATGGGTCAGCGCCAGTCTGCGTGTATTGCGATCGATCAGCCTCACGTTCAGGCGTTGCTCCAGTGCGACCAGATGTCGACTGGCGGCAGCATTCGACAATCCGAGCATTTCGGCGGCTTTGCTCAATGTGCCCAACTCGGCAGTCGTTACAAAAAGCTCCAGTTCGGTTAGCCGATCCATCTCGTGCTCCGGTTTTACTTTTTCATATATGAAATAAAGAATTTCTTTATCGGACTTTTTTTGCGCAGTTCGGAACTATAACGTGCAGCGCTATAGCCTGAACAGATCGGTTGGCGGTGTAACCGCGAGTGCCGGCAGGGCGTGAAAAATTCTGGAAAATTCGGGAGTCACGATGCGCAATCTGGACGAAGCCAATATCACCCAAGCCGTATTGGCGCGTAACAGTGGCGCCACGGATGCGCGCTTATGTGAAGTCATGACGAGCCTCGTGCAGCATCTGCATGCCTTTGCTCGTGACATCAAACTGACGGAAAAAGAGTGGCAACGCGGTATGGAGTTTCTTGCCCAGGCGGGCAATATCAGTTCGCCAGATCGACAGGAGTTCGTGCTGCTTTCCCACACCTTGGGACTGTCGACCCTGGTGCTAGCGCAGAACGACAGGAAGCCCGCCGGTTGCACCGAGGCCACGACCTTCGATGTGCCGCAGGCGAATAGCGCGACGATCCACGATCTGGGCGCAGAGATAAACGCGGGACGCGTCGGGCCCAAGTTTCATGTGCTCGGAGTGATCCGTGACGTCAAGGGCAATCCCATTCCCGGCGCCACTCTTCAGGTCTCCAGCACCGGCGGAAGCGGCCATGGCGGCAGTCAGGCCCTGATTCAAGCCAGTCAGGCTGGCGACTACCATTTCTGGACCGTCTTGCCGGATTGTCAGCCCATCGTTGACGACAGTCCGGTCGGTCACATGCTGACGTTGCTCAATCGCCATGCATGGCGCCCGGCCCACCTGCAGTTCGACATCAGCGCCCCCGGCTATCAGCGCTTGAACACCCAGGTATTTCGCGAGGGCGACCCGTATCTGGATTCGGACGCAGTCTTTGGCGTGCGGCCTTCATTGATCGCTGAATGGGTCCTGCAAGAACCCGGACATGCCCCGGACGGCACGCTGATCAACGAAGCGTTCTATACGCTGTCATTCGACTTTGTCCTGACTGAAATTCGAGGGGCTCATGAATAACGATACCGCTGTCATCAAAGAGCTTGAGAAACAACGTTACCTAGCCATGCGCCAAGGTGACTTGCAAGCCTTTGAACGTTTGTCCCATCCGCAGCTGTCCTATGTCCACTCCAATGGAGTCCACGACAGCTTGAGCAGCTACCTGAACAAGTGCAGTGAAGGTCTCTATGTTTATCACCGCATCGACCACCGGGTTCATGACGTTCGCGCCTCAGGAGATACCGCCCTCGTCTTTGGAGAAATGTCCGCCGACATCACCTCCCATGGCGTTGCCAAAACCCTTCACAACCGCACGTTGACGGTCTGGATCAAGACCGGCCTGCAATGGCAATTTTTCGCTTATCAACCCACACCTATGGCAAAGCCTTCAGCGCTCTAACTGCCCCCGGAGAACCGCCCCATGTCCACCCTACCCTTCATCTATAACGGCCAACCGTCACGCGTCATTTTCGGCAAGGGTTCACTGCAAGAACTGGAAGCGGAAATCGATCGGTTGGGCGCCAAGCGGGCACTGGTGCTTTGCACCCCGGAACAGCGGCCTCAGGCTGAGCACATCGCACAACTGCTTGGCAGTCGTGCGGCGGATATTTTCGACAAGGCCGTCATGCACGTCCCGATCGAAACCGCCCGCGAGGCCCGCGAAGTCGCACGCAAGCTGGGCGCCGATTGCGCGGTAGCCATTGGTGGCGGCTCGACCACAGGTCTGGGCAAGGCAATCGCCATGGACTCGGGCCTGCCGATCCTGGCAATCCCCACCACCTACGCTGGCTCCGAAATGACCCCGGTATTCGGCCTGACCGAAAACGGCATCAAGCGCACCGGCAAGGACCCGCGCGTGCTGCCGAAAACCGTGATCTATGACCCTGAACTCAGCGCCAGTCTGCCTCTGGAAATGTCCATCACCAGCGGCATGAACGCCATCGCCCACGCTGCTGAAGGCTTGTATGCCCAAGATGGCAATCCGGTCATGTCGCTGATGGCCGAAGAAGGCATCCGCGCACTGGCCGAAGGCATGAAAAAAATCAGCCAGGACCGGTTTGACCTGGATGCTCGCGGCGATTGCCTGTATGGCGCTTGGCTATGCGGCACGGTACTGGGCAATGTCGGCATGGCACTGCACCACAAGCTGTGCCACACCTTGGGCGGCAGCTTCAATTTGCCCCATGCACAAACCCACACCATCGTGCTGCCCCATGCCATCGCCTATAACCAGCCCGCCGCACCAGCACTCTCGCGCATCAACCGAGCGCTGAACGTGAAGGATTGCAGTCCTGCCGCGGCGCTGTTCGACCTTTCCTGCTCGCTCGGCGCTCCAACCCGTCTCAAGGATCTTGGCCTGACCGAAGCAGACCTGGATCGTGCCACTGACATTGCGCTGTCCAACCCTTACTGGAATCCAAGGCCCATCGAAGCGGTGGCGATCCGTCAGTTGCTGCAAGACGCTTTTGACGGTATCCGTCCAAAGTAAGTTGAGTGGAGAAAGGCAAACTGAGTGAATGAGGCACTCGGTTTGCAGACGGTATCCCTTCGATCAGCACCCTCAAGCAGGCACTGAACGAGGTGATAGTTAACTAAGCCCTTGTCTTGCCCGCAGCACATACCGAACTTGTGAATTCTCAGAAGGCTTCCTGCCCTAGGCACTGCCGGCCCATGGCGCTGATCTTCGACGAACATGACGCTGGTCGCCCGGACGTCATGTTAGAACCATAAGGGAAAGCCCGTGTACGCGTCTTACTGACACGTGTGCCCTTCAGGGCTATCAGAAAAGGTTTCCAACGAAACCTTTCACGGGGCGGGTGATCGGCGGTTGTATGACTTGGATCGCCCCATAGCGGCCCTTCGTTAGAGGCAGGAAACGGCCGATTCTGTTGAAAAAGTCGGCTCTGATTTCCACGGTAGAAAAGTACGCGTTTGAGATTGAAATCTTTACATTGAACAGAGGGTTCCGGGCTCAGATTTCGCGTAGCGGCGCGCAAAAAACGCATTTTCAGCGGTCAGTATGTGGGCGGTTTCGAAGAACCGACTTTTTCAACAGAATCGGCGTTCTTGTTTCTGTGTTTCCCGGGATTCCGTGAAGAACCTAAAAAAAGGGCTCTCACGGGCCCTTTTGTACTCAAACCAAAATCACTTGGCGAGCGACGACTCCTCGCCTTCCACTCCTTCAAAATCTTGTGGTTGCCACCCTTCGTCTCAACGACTTCGCCTGACTCTGGATTTTTGTAGACCTTCACCTGGCGAGGCTTGCGATTGCCGCTTTTCGACTCAGCAGCTGGAGCACGACGACCAGCCTTCGGATCAAGTAGTTTGATGATGTCTTTCAAGCAATACCCGTATTTGGCAAGCAGGGCTCGAAGCTTCGTTTCAACTTCCATTTCCTGCTTCAGGATAGCATCACCCTTTAGGGCTTCGAGCGCCTGGAGTTGCTCGGCTAGAGGACAGGATATCCCACAAAGCATCGGGCGTTCATTTCTGGTAGCTTGCGATCCACTTTCAATTTTTAACACAGCGGACATCGGGCGTCAGAAAAAGCGTCCACCCGATGTGAGTCGATGGCAATTTACTTCGCAGGTTCAATCCAGTTCGCTGATGCAGACCACTTTAGGCTGCGTCATGTCTTCATACGCAAATCGAACACCTTCGCGCCCCAAACTTCCGTACTTGAAACCACCGAAAGGCATGGCATCGAAACGATAATCGGAAGAGTCGTTGATCATCACGCCACCCGCTTCAATCTGACGCGCCAGTTTTAAAGCCTTGGAAATGTCACGTGTGAAAAGACCTGCGTGCAAGCTGTACTCTGTTGCGTTAGCCAGAGCAACAGCATCATCCAGATGGTCAAAAGGCTCCAGGATAACCACCGGCGCGAAGACTTCCTGCTGCCAAATCGTACTGCCATGCCTCACATGTTCAAGCACGGTCGGCGCATAGCTTCCCCCTTGGCGATGGTGCCCACACAGCAGAACAGCCCCCTCGGCCAGTGCTTCATTTACCAATTGTTCGGTACGACGCGCCGCCTGCTCGGTAATCATCGGCCCTACATCCGTTGCTCTCTGGTGAGGATCACCCACTACCAGGGCGCGCGTTTGGCTGACAAAACGCTCACGGAAGTCCGCATAAATAGAACTATGGATAAGGATGCGTTGAGTGCCGATGCAATTCTGCCCTGCTGCCCAGAAGGCACCAGACACGCAGGACTCCACGGTCGGTTCCATATCACAATCTTCAAGCACAAGAACCGGGGCATTTCCTCCGAGATCCATTGCCAGCTTCTTCAACCCGGCACTACGAGCGATGGCTTCTCCTGTTGCAAAACCACCCGTAAAGGAAATCATCCGAACTTCGCGAATCTCTACCAAAGCTTTACCCAAGTCGACGCCCCCCGTAGCCGGAGTAATCACAGAGGGTGGAAGACCCGCTTTCACCAAGCACTCAACGAGCTTGAGAGCAGACAGCGGCGCGAGTTCCGAAGGTTTCAAAATCACGGCATTTCCACCGGCGATTGCGGGGCCGAGTTTATGGGCGACCAGATTCAGCGGATCGTTATAGGGGGTGATTGCGACGATAAGTCCCAAGGGCTCCCGCGTGAACCAACCCTGACGCGATTCCGATCCTTCATAAGCCCCAAATGGAATCACTTCCCCGGCGTTACGACGCGCCTCCTCCGCCGATAACTTCAACGTGTTCACGCAACGCTTCACTTCCTTCTCAGCTTGTCGCAGCGTTTTCCCCGCCTCTGCAACGATCAACCTGGCGAATGCATCAGACTCAAGCTCCACACTGCGGGCGGCATCCTCAAGAATG
>RCUO01000655.1_pt1 | contig 16230 bp, 10 predicted proteins | sample 2166161 | NCBI WGS metagenome assembly RCUO01 (sample SAMN09932617, study PRJNA488358) | compost metagenome | feature: garden; material: soil; isolation source: compost soil in cyclohexanecarbonitrile-enriched culture | place: Germany: Experimental Botanical Garden Goettingen | collected 2016-01-27 | reverse complement strand
TCCCCGATGAAATCGGCCACGAAGCGGTTGATCGGCTCATCATAAATATCATTGGGCGTGCCGCTCTGCTCGATCCGTCCGCCGTTCATGACAAAGATCCAGTCCGACATCGCCAGCGCTTCCTCCTGGTCATGGGTCACAAATATAAAGGTAATGCCCAGCCGCTGCTGCATTTCCCGCAGGATATACTGCATCTCTGTACGCAGCTTCAAGTCCAGCGCCGACAGCGGCTCATCCAGCAGCAGCACCTGCGGCTCATTGACGATGGCGCGGGCAATCGCCACACGCTGTCTTTGTCCGCCGGACATTTCATTAATTGCACGCTGATCATAGCCTACAAGGTTGACGAAACGCAGCGCTTCCTGCACCTTTTGGGTGATGACATCCTTTTTAAGCTTCTTGATGCGCAGTCCGAAGGCCACATTCTCGAACACGTCCAGATGCGGAAACAGGGCATAATCCTGAAATACCGTATTGACCTGCCGCTCGTTGGCGGGAATGTGGTTGATCATTTTTCCGTTCAGATAAATAGAACCTTCCGTCGGCTCTGCAAAGCCGGCAATCAGACGCAGAATGGTCGTCTTGCCGCAGCCGGAGGGGCCAAGCAGTGTATAGAACTTGCCGCGTTCAATTTCAAAGCTGACGCCTTTTAACACGGCCTCCTCATCATCATACTGCTTAGTAACCTGGTCAAAAGAAATAATAGTGCCTTCCGGGGTAGCTATAGCTAACAACCTCCCTTACCTTATGTAATACAACCTATTTTACCCTCATCTCGCAGAGCGCAATCGGCGCCTTCCGGCGAAGAAACGCCGCACCGACAATTCCGCCCCTGCTTCGACAACATTTCATATTATATAGCATATCGGATCAATCCCATATATGCGATAACGTACAATGTAAAAACTCCGGCGGATTCTTAACAAGTTCGTAAAATATGGCCCCTGCACGCCCGTTTTGAAGTGCTATAATGAAAACGGCTGAAAACAGCCTGTAAATTCCTCCTTTTACGAAAGAAGATGACAAACATGAACGAGGGGTTACAAGACCGCCTTGAGAAATTTGGATTATCCCTTTATATGATACGGATTACGCTGGCCGCTTCACTGTCCTGGCTGGCTGTACACGGCCTTTACGGCGACCAGTATTTATACTTTGCACCGCTTGCGGCCATTCTCATTACACAGGGCACCGTTAAAGCCTCACTTGAAAAGGGCTGCTACCGGCTGCTCGGCATTGTGCTTGGCGGAGCGGTCAGCCTGATCGTAGGCCGCTTCCTGGACATAGGCATCGTCTCGCTTCTGCTGATCCTGCTGATCGGCATCGGAGTTGCCACCGCCTGCCGGATTAATGTTCAGGCCGTTTCCCAGGTCGGGGTAACGTCGGTGCTCGCGCTTACCTTTTACCATGATCATTATGTTGTATGGAGACTCGCAGAGACGCTGATCGGCGTACTGATTGCCCTCTTGATTAATATGATTATTGTTCCGCCGAAGGGCTTCGATAAGGTGAAGGGTCTGGCTCTTGAAGGGAGCCTGCTGCTGGCTGATTCCCTAAGCGGACTTGCCGCAGGCGGCAAAGCCGGGGAACCGGCCCGCAGCACCCTGAAGCGCTCCTCCGCTCTGCTGGCGAAGAGCAGCAGCCTGCAGAAGGAGCTGCTGTACACGTTGTCACATTATCCTTGCCGTAAAGAAATGCACGGACTGGCTCAGGCTACGGCGCATCTGCAGAAGGTTCACTTCTATGTCCAGGAGATCGCGGAGGAGCTATCCCTGCTGCCTGCGCACTATGCCGCTTCTGACCGGATGAATGAGGTCATGGCAGCAACCGCTGACTGTATTGCCCTCTACGGTGCCAGGACGCTGTCGAAAGCAGAAGCCGGACGCCCGCTTACGGAGTCTGCGCGTCACGCCCGCGAGCTGCAGCTCTGCTGGTTCTCTGAGCTGCAGGGGCACTGTCCGCTCACAGCCATCCGCGATCTCGGCGCCGTATTCTCCCATCTGAACCGTGTGCTTGATGTTATCGAGCAAGCCGGTTACGCAGCAGTTTCTGCTGTAGCCCTGCCGGCAAGAAGCGAAGCTGCCCGCAGTATCCCTCTTGTTAACAAAGGACTCTCCCACAAGCTTTAAGCTTGGGAGAGTCTTTTTTTGTAGTCCCGGTGTGCGAGTTGGAGATTAAGCCCCACTGCCGGCTATCGCACCCTACTACGGCTGCGATTTTTTAGATAAAATCACAGTTGAAAACTTGCTGCACAAGTATTAAAATAAGGATTATTTGCAGCAACCACTAAAATCCAGTACTATAGTACCAGTTAAGAATTCTTTATTGTCGATCACGGTCGAATAAATGACCTCATGCTGAATGTTTATCTTCGTCTCATGTATAAAGGCAAACTGTCCGAAAGGGCAGGACGCAAAGCAATGGGCCTAATCATGCGCATTCGGCATTTATGGCTGCCAGGCTGCCGGTTTCTGATAATCGAAAAAAGCGAGGTTATACACAATGCCGCATCACACTCTTGATCAGCCACGGCATGCGTTCAGCGCCATGCCTGTCTTCAGTGCCGTTCATTCTCTTTCTTCTACTCTCCCCTTCATACCGCCAATCGGATCTGCCGGGCATGAGGAGAAGAATGGAATGATTATCGTGCAGAATGACCAGATCTTTATTACTCCCCCTTTACCCGGCGGCAAAGCTGCCGTCATCTCTGCCATTCACCCCGTCGTCCTCAGAATTAACCGGACCAGAGCAACAGAGCCCGCCGCCATTACTTCATCTGACCAGCTGAGCTGGGAAATCAGCGAGAAGCCGCAGTACCAGATTACCGTTTCCGAAGACGGGCTCAGCGCCTATTTTACGCTCTACCGTGTAGAGAAGTATGCCTGGAAGCTGGTCAATTGTCCCGCTTCGGCCAAGGTATGTGTCCGGGCAGAGCCGAACTATGATCTGCTGCTCTCGAAGCTGACTGTGAACCAGATTGTAGCCGACCTGTCTAAGAGCTCCTTCATCCCGAATCTAAACATTCCGGCCCTGTACGCAGAGCTGAATAATCCGACCTATCAGCCGGTCTGTATTGCTGTAGGCAAGGCTCCGCTCCCGGGCAAAAAAGGGCGGCTTGAGCCGGAGGCAAGGCTGTCTTTAACAGAAGCTTTCAGCACAAGCGGAGCATCCGGTCCACAGTCTGCAGCGGACTCTTCCGGAATGAGACCTTTCCGGGTCCGGACAGGGGAGATATTGGCCCGCAAGCTGCCCCCGGAAGAGGGATTGCCCGGGTACGATGTGTTCGGCGGCATTTTGCCGGCTCCGCGGCCGGAGGATATATCTCTTACATACTCCGGCTGCTGCCGGCTGCTTCCGAACGGGGAGATTGTCGCACAGCGTGAAGGCCGGCCGCGGTTTACGGGCTGGGATACCCCGGCTATGCGTATTGATTTTCCGGAAGCCTGCGTCTTTCCGGATCATATGGCTGCTGCCGAAGGTACTCTTATTTTCGCAGGGGATATCATAGCACCTCAGGGAATCGGGGAGTATTACACTATAGAAGCAATAGGGAACGTATACATCTCCGGTGACGTCCGCCATGCTGTGATTGCAGCCACCGGCAGTGTAGTCATCCGCGGCAGGGCTACAGACAGCCACATTTACAGCGGTGAATGCGGGGCAAGACAGCACCGTCTGTATAAGTGCCCCGGACAGCTGATGGAGGAACTGAGCCTGCTACGGAATGCCGCCCGGCTGCTGGAGAGCAATCTTCGCTCCCGCCAGCAGCCGGTGAAATACGGGCTGGTCGTGCTGCACCTGCTCGAAGGTAAATTCATCCACATCCCCGGCATGCTGCGCGGACTGCAGGAGCTACTTGCCGGAGACGATCCGGCTGCACCTATGGATACAAGGCAGCTGAAGCATATGCTGGAGATTTTTCTGCACCCCGGACAGTTCACGGAATTCATTGACGATGATGTAGTCGGCACATTCCTGGATCTGCTGGAGGAGCTCAGGGACGGAGTATTTCATATGCACGAGGGAAATGTGCGGATTGATATTGCCGGGGCAGAGGACAGCCTGCTCCAGTCGGGAGGCGACCTGCATATTCACGGGGAAGGCACTGTTAACACTACCCTGCGGGCAGCGGGTAATATCCGCTTTATTCCTGCAGATTCGGTATGCAGCGGCTCCACGGCCGAGGCGGGGCAATCCATTGTATTACAGCAGGCCGGACCGGCAGCAGGACAAAGATCGCTGCTGACAGCAGGGCATAAAATCTCCGTCCGGCAAATCTCAGGCACCAGCATCCATATCGGCGGCTACAGCGCTGAGATTGATACTCCGGCGGGGGAGACCGTATTTACCGCCCAGAGCCTGCGGTTAAGAAATCAGGCTTAATGAATAGACAAGAGCCTGCAGACTGCTCCAGGAGCAGACTGCAGGCTCTTGTCTATCAGGTCATCCCGCGCTCCGGCGCAGCTTTCCTCCGCCGCCCGGATGCTCCCTCCTGCTTCGCCCCAGCTTCACATTCACCAGGATAATGCTGCTGACGATAAGCAGCAGACCCGCAATCAGGTTGAGCGTAACATGCTCATGCAGGATCAGCACGCTTGAGCCGATTGATATCAGCGGAATCAGAAAAGTATACGAGCCTACCTTTCCCGCCTCTCCTTCATTAATGAGTTTAAAGTACACCATCCAGCCGAGTGCGATAACAAATACGGCGATAAACAGTGTATTCACAATAAAGGCTCTGCTCCAGGTAATTGCCGCCCAGCTCTCTGTAACCGATCCGGCAGCCAGCAGGATCAGGCCCCCGATCATAATCTGCATGGCAGTCAGCCACAGCATATCCACCCGCGCCGCATTCCGCTTCATATACACGGTGCCGAGGGCCCAGCACAGTGCGCTGGCCAGTGCCAGCAGCACTCCGGCTGCCGAGAGGCTGCCGGTAAATCCGCCGATGCTAAGCGCTGCTACCCCGGAGAAGCCAAGCAGCAGGCCGAATATTTTCAGCCCGTACATGCTCTCCCCCAGCCAGATCCAGGCGAAGATGCCCAGCAGCACAGGCTGCAGAAAGACTATGGCCGAGAACAGGCCGGAGGGAACATATTGCAGGCCAATGGTCTGGAATCCGTAATAAAAGACAATGCTGAGCACAGCTGAAGCCAGATAGACGGGCCACAGCCGCCGGAACTTGAGCTGCCTCCATCTTGGCAGTGCGGCTATAATCAGGATGATCCCGGCAATTACGGTACGGATACCGGCGAACAGCAGCGGGGGCGCGTAGGTTAAGGCGATTTTGGACAGCGGCCAGTTGATGCCCCAGACGATCACCAGGAAAGTAAGCAGTATGACCGTTTTATTGCGTTGCGACATTGTGTTCACCTCTTGTTTCTTATTCAATCCAAATGATACAATATCCGTATTCATAATTGAAATGCATTATAATCATGAGGGGCATACCATATTTGTTATGAACAATAATCAGATTCTTTTATTTGTCAAAATTGCTGAGACCGGCAGCTTCACCAAAGCCGGACTGGAGCTGAACATGACCCAGCCGGCGGTCAGCCGGGCCATTTCCGCCCTGGAGGCCGAGCTTGACGTCAAGCTGCTGCTGCGTGACCGCCGCAGCGGGCTAATGCTTACCGAGGTGGGCAAGCGTGTACTGATTATTTTCCGGGAAATTCTTGGCGGGTTCAACAAAGTAGAGCAGGAGGTCTCAGCAGAAAAGGGGCTGGAAAAGGGCCTCATCAGGATCGGCGCCTTTCCGGTTGCTGCTGCGTACTTTGTACCAAAGATCATCCGTTCCATTACGGACAGGTATCCCGGTATAGACATTTCTGTCCATGAAGGCTCGGTAGCCGAGGTGAAGGAGTGGCTGGAGACCCGCCAGATTGATGCCGGACTGATTATTCCGCCACTGGAGGAGCTTGAGACGATTCCGCTGTTCCGGGAGAAGCTCTATGCCGTGCTGCCTGAAGGCCATCCCCTGGGTCACAGCAGCATTGTCCATGTAAAGGATCTGGAGCAGGAGCCGATGATGATCTGCCGGGCCGGCTATGAGCCCCCGGTGATTGATTTGTTCAGGCGTGCCGACAGCGAGCTCAACGTAAAGTACGTGGTGAACAGCTACAGTACGGCGCTGAACATGATCAAGGAGGGGCTGGCTGTCGGTGTGCTCTCGGAGCTGTCACTGCTTGCACCACCCGGAAATGTGATCATCCGTGAGCTCTCTCCGGATGCCCACCGCGATGTGCACATTGCCGTCCATTCACTGGAGGAAGCCTCCATTGCTGTCAGATTACTGATTGATACCGCTTTGGAGCTGTTTGCGGAAGGCGGCGGGCTGAATCCGTTAAAAAATGATTCGAAGGAGTGACTGTCATGAAATTCAACCGTTTGGGCGACAGCGGGCTGCAGGTATCCGCCCTCGGCCTTGGAACCAATGCATTCGGCAAGCGGGCCGATGAAAAAACTTCAATCGGGATTATCCATACTGCCCTGGATCAGGGCATCAGCTTCATAGACACTGCCAATATTTATGCCGGGACCGAGTCAGAGCGGATTATCGGACTGGCCCTGGAAGGCAGACGGCAGGATGCGGTGCTGGCCACCAAGGCAGGATTGCCGCGGGCTGACGGAAGCCGCGGCTCCTCGCGCCGGCATCTGATGACGGAGCTGGAAGGCAGCCTTCGCCGCTTGAAGACGGATTATGTGGATCTGTACCAGATTCACACCTTCGATCCTTATACTCCGCTTGATGAGACACTGCGCACGCTTGATGATATGGTCTCCTCAGGTAAGGTCCGCTATATCGGCGCTTCCAACTATGCCTCCTGGGAGCTGATGAAGGCGCTCGGAATCAGCGAGGCGCGGGGCTATATGAAGTACACCTCGATCCAGTGCAGCTATTCGCTGGCTGACCGCACACCGGAGAACGAGCTGCTGCCGCTCTGTCTGGACCAGGGACTGGGCATCATCCCGTATTTCCCGCTTGCCGGCGGAATTCTGACCGGTAAATACAGCGGCGGGGCTCCGGCCGGTTCGCGCGCAGAGACCGATCCGAACTTCAGCCGTTTCCTCACTCCCGAGCGGATCGGGCTGGGCAATGAGATTAGCCGGATAGCTGACGAGCTCGGCACCTCCCCTACTGCCCTGTCCCTAGCCTGGATGATGCACCAGCCGGCTGTATCCACAGTCATTGTAGGCGCCACGCGGCCGGAGCAGGTTGAGCAGAATTTGCACAGCGCCGCTTTGGGGCTGGACAAGCAGATACTGGAGCGTCTGGACGAAGCCAGCCGTCCGTTCCGCAGCGGCGAGCCGTTTGCATTCTACCGTCTGCCGTAAGAGCAGACACCAAAAAAGCCTATAGCTCCGCTCCGCCGGATTCCGGCCGGGGCTGCTATAGGCTTTTATATATAATTACACTATGAATTATACAACGGCCATGAACCGCTCCATATCCTCCTGAACCGTTGTAATACCGCCGATACCGAAGTTGTCGACCAGCACCTTAGCCACGTTAGGCGACAGGAAGGCCGGCAGTGTAGGTCCGAGATGGATGTTCTTCACACCCAGATGCAGCAGGGCCAGCAGCACGATTACCGCCTTTTGCTCATACCAGGCAATGTTGTAGGCAATCGGCAGGTCGTTGATATCATCCAGGCCGAATACTTCCTTCAGCTTGAGGGCGATAACAACAAGGGAATAGGAGTCATTGCACTGGCCGGCGTCGAGCACACGCGGAATTCCGCCGATCGCGCCGAGATCAAGCTTGATATATTTATACTTCGCACAGCCTGCAGTAAGAATAACGGTATCTCCCGGCAGCTCGGAAGCAAAGTCTGTGTAGTAATTACGGCTCTTCATCCGCCCGTCACAGCCTGCCATGACGAAGAACTGCTTGATCGCCCCGGTCTGCACCGCTTCAACCACCTGATCCGCCACATTCATCACCGCAGCATGAGCAAAGCCGCCGACAATCTCGCCGGTTTCAATCTCTGTCGGAGCAGCACAGCCCTTGGCCTGGGCGATAATCGCCGAGAAGTCCTTCTTGCCGTCTTCACCGGAAGGTACATGCTGTACACCCGGGAAGCCGGTATTGCCTGTCGTATACAGACGGTCTTTATAGCTGTCCTTAGGCGGTACGATGCAGTTCGTAGTCATCAGAATCGGACCATTGAAGCTGGCGAATTCCTCGTTCTGCTTCCACCAGGCGTTGCCGTAGTTGCCGACAAAATGGCTGTACTTCTTGAAAGCCGGATAATAGTGGGCCGGCAGCATTTCGCTGTGTGTATACACGTCCACCCCGGTACCTTCTGTCTGCTTCAGCAGCTCCTCCATATCCTTCAGGTCATGCCCGCTGATCAGGATTCCCGGATTACGGCCTACGCCAATGTTAACCTTGGTAATTTCAGGATTGCCGTATGTGGTTGTATTGGCCTGATCAAGCAGAGCCATGACATCCACACCGAATTTGCCGCATTCCAGAACCAGGGCTGTAAGCTCACCTGCACTCAGACTGTCATCCAGTGTCGCGGCCAGGCCTTTTTCCATAAAAGCATGCGAGCCGGCATCACCGAAGCCCAGCACTGCTGCATGCTCCATATAAGCCGCCATCCCCTTCAGCCCGTAAGTCAGCAGCTCCCGCAGGGATCGTACATCTTCATTTTCCGTTGCCAAAACACCTACCGTCTCCGACTTGGCAATCAGCTCTTCATCGGTTTCAGCGTTCCATACTGCCGCATCATGATCAGCAAACTCCGCTGCCGCCCCGGCCTGCTTCAGCCGGCTGCTCCACTGGTCACGCAATTGAAGCCCCGTCCGTACTCTGGATGTAAAGGCTTCGGGTACAAAATTCGCATTCGTTATTGTTGCAAACAGGCTCTCTATAATGAATTTATCGGTAACGGAGTCGGTCATGCCAAGCTCCCGGCCTTTGCGTGCGAAGATGGAGATTCCTTTAAGCGTATAAATCAGCAGGTCCTGAAGATTGGCTACCTCACTGGTCTTGCCGCATACCCCCTGAATGGTACAACCTGTTCCTTTCGCCGCTTCCTGACATTGAAAACAAAACATGCTGCTCACTTGGCGTTCACTCCTCAATATTAGTATTGTCTCGCTGGCAGGGCACCGTTCGTCCCGCCTTTACAGTTACTGAATATTGTAGTAGACTTTCGCCATACAATCGGTAACGGATGTTACCGATTAAATTTAAATGTGGAGGAAGCCAATGACACCTGATACTGCCGTCCTGCAGTCCTGTCTGCTGTTCCGGGGCAAGTCCGCGGAAGAATTGGAGCTCCTCCTGCACAAAATGATCTATACGGTAGCTTCCTACCAGAAAAATATGCTGATCTTCTCTGAAGGGGATACTGCAGACCGGATCGGCATTATCCTCTCGGGGAGGGTGGAGGTACAGAAAACCCATCCAACCGGCAGCGGTGTGACCATTGCACATCTGAGTGCGGGACAGACCATTGGTGAAGCCGTGCTGTTCCGCAAGGAGAATCTCGTTCCGGCCACCGTCACGGCTACCGGCCCCTGCCTGGTCATGTTTATCAGCAAGCAGGAGCTGCTGAGGCTCTTCTCTGCCGATACGGACATCCTAACCCGTTTTATTGAAAATCTGTCCGAACGGCTGGTGCTCGTTAACCGCAAAATCGAAATGCTGTCCGCAGGTCCCTTGCGGCGGCGGATGATTCATTTTCTGCTGGAGCAGGCGGTGCAGCAGGGCTCGGACCTGATCCGCCTGCCGTTCAGCCGCAAGGAGTGGGCCGAGCATCTGAACACAGCCCGGCCGTCGCTCTCCCGCGAAATGGGGTATCTGCGCGATACAGGCTGGATACAGTTCAAGGGCAGCCGCATTACACTGCTGGACCGCAAGGCGATGCATGACTATATCCGTACTGACAGCCAGGCTGCCGGCCAGGATAAATAACCGTTTGATATGCGTATAGAGGGATACACCATGCCTGAAGGACGCTATCCGCAGGCATGAGCCGCGAATGATTGAAGCGCTGCGCAAGGATCTCCACAAGAGCGAATGTGAACAAGAAAGCGGGGGAAGTAGAGGAATGGAACGCAAGCAGGTATTTACAGGCTCACCCTGGGAATCATCCGTCGGCTACTGCCGGGCGCTAAGAATCGGGGACCGGATTGAGGTAGCCGGCACAACCGCTATGCAGAACGGGGAGGTTGTCTTTGCAGGCAATCCGTATGAACAGGCCAAATTCATTCTGCAGACGATTGAACAGGCACTGAAAGATCTTGGCTCCGGCATGAATCACGTAGTCCGGACAAGAATGTATGTTACAGACATCTCACAATGGGAGGAATACGGCAGGGCACACGGCGAATTTTTCCGTGATATTCAGCCGGTTGCCACCATGGTTGAGGTTAAGGCGCTGATTGATCCGCAGCTGCTGATCGAGATTGAAGCAGAGGCGGTTATCCCGCACTCCCTGTAGAGCCGTCTCCTTAAGCAGCGCTCTGAACTATATGTAAGCACACAAGGCTGCCGTCTCTGTACAAGAGCCGGCAGCCTTGCTGTCTAATCTAATGAAGTTAGCCCGCCCGTCTCTCCTTCACCCATTCTGCCACATCCTGCTGCGGGATCGGCTTGCTGATGAAGTAGCCCTGGATCTTGTCACAGCGGGTCCGCTCCAGAAAAGCGAGCTGTTCCGGCGTCTCCACCCCTTCAGCGGTGACGCCCAGCCCCATATCGTGCCCGATAGTGACAATCGAACGGGCCAGCGACATGTTGTTAGGGGTATCAATGCTGTCGATGAACGATTTGTCGATTTTGAGTGTTGTAATCGGCAGCTGCTTCAGATAGCTGAGGGAGGAATAGCCTGTCCCGAAATCATCCAGGGCGATGCCGATTCCCTTTGCCTTCAATGCCTCCAGCTTCGAGCTGATCTTCTCGAAAGACTCCATGAAAATCGACTCCGTAATCTCCAGCTCCAGGTATTCCGGCGGCAGTCCGGTCTCCTGCAGAATATCCAGCACCATATCCGTGAAATCATCCAGCATCAGCTGAATTACAGAAATATTTACGGAGATATGATAGCTTCCGCGACTCTTTGCATTCAAGTCTTTAATGAACCGGCAGGCAGTCCGGAGCACCCATTCACCGATCGGGACAATCAGCCGGCAGTCCTCGGCAATTTTGATGAATGACAGCGGTGATACAAAGCCAAGCACCGGACTGTTCCAGCGGATCAGCGCCTCAAAACCCCAGATCTCGCCGGAAGCCGTGTCTACCAGCGGCTGATAATGCAGCGACAGCTCCTGATTGGAGATCGCGCTGCGCAGATGTGTTTCGATGACCATCCGCTCGTCGAAATGCTGCTGCATATCCCGCCCGTAGACGACATAGGTTCCTTTTCCCGCTTCCTTTGCCTTATACATCGCTATATCGGCGTTCTTCAGCAGCTCTTCCGCATTCCCCCCGTTCTCGGGATATTGGGCGATCCCAATACTGGTAGAGATATGGACGATGCTGGCCTGCAGCTCGAACGGTTCCTTGAAGCCCTGTACCAGGGATTCAGCATAGGCAATAACTTCACTGAAGCCTCTGTTATCCCGGAACAGGATAACGAATTCATCTCCGCCGAACCGGAAATGCCTGCTGCGGCCATCCCCCAGCTTCAGCAGCCGTTCGCCTACTTTTACAAGCAGCTCGTCGCCAAAGGTATGCCCCAGTGTATCATTAATGTATTTAAAATTATCTATATCGAGAAAAAACAGGGCCGCGTGCCCGCCCGCATGCTCTTTAATGAACTGCTCCAGTGCTTCTGCCAGCGACAGGCGGTTCGGGAGACCGCTAAGCACATCATTATAGGCCAGCAGCCGGTACTTCTCCTCACTGGTCTGCAGCAGCGACTGGTTCTCCACCACCTTGTTATACTGCTCCAGCAGCTCATCCTGCAGCGCAGTAAGCTCCTCATAGGTGGATTCCAGTTCCTGATAACTCATCTGCAGCTTGCTCTCATAGCCCTTGCGGTCCGTCACATCAACCATGGAGCCGGCAAACCGGACGAAGCCGCCGCCGGAACTCCGCAGAACCTTGCCCCGGGCCTGGAACCATTTGTACTCCCCTGATTTGCTCCGGATCCTGAATTCACTATAGTAATAGGAGGTGCGGCCTTCCAGATGATTAGCGCGCTGGCGGCTCTCCTCACCGGCATCCTCAGGGTGGATCAGCTCCATCCATCCGCCTTGGGCCTCGTTCACTTCATCCCGTTCGTATCCAAGCAGCTCATACCAGCTGTCCGAGAAGTAATAGGTCATACTCGACATATCGACATCCCAGATTACCGCATCTGAGCCGTAGGTCGCCACCGCGAAGCGCTCATTGCTTTTCTCCAGATTGCTGCGGATCTTCTTCACAAGCTGTACATAGAACAGCAGGATCAGAATAAAGGACACCAGCACAGCAAATGCCGAAATAATACTCAGCACAAGCACCTTATACGTTTCGTAAAAAGAAAACGGCGTATTAATAACCTCGCTGCCCTCCGGCAGTTTTTTGACAGAGACTCCGAATCTTTGCAGTTCATTGTAATCAAAAACATCGCGGACACTGCTGTTATCAACAACCGGAATATCATCCGCCTTTTCACCTTCCAGAATTCTTACAGCCAGTCCGGCTGCTGTCTGCCCCTGGATCATGCCGCTGATCAGGCTTCCGCCGAAGGCGCCGTGATTCAGGCCGAAATCATAGATATGGTATACCGGGACACTGCTGCTCTCACCCAGCTCGCCGGAAAAACGGTCAAACTCAACTGTACGCCCTGTCGAATCGCTGTAGTATGTAGTCATAAGCACAATACTGTCAGATGAAAGATCCGACACCTGATCGAGAATTTCCTGTTTGGAGAGGCGGTTCATAGGATGCAGCTGCAGCGCGGGGTTCAGTGCCGAAAGCTGATCCTTGACCATTGTTCCGGTGGACAGGCCGCTTTCCGTATTATCATATAAGATGTAGACATTTTTAATAAAAGGATTAATCTCCTGCGCCATCTGGATCGTTTTGAGGGGATTGATTTTTTCAATGACACCGGTAATATTGCCGGGATCGCCCAGACTCTCCACCCCCAGCTCATTAATGCCGCTGAAGATGATCGGCGCATTGTCCAGAATCTCCCCGCGGTACTTCAGCGCGAAGCTCAGCGCAGCATCATCCGTAGTCATAACCGCATCAATATGAACGGACTGATACTTCAGCTTGATGGTCTGATAGAAGTGCTTAAGATTGTCTTCGCCGGGGTAACGCTTCCAGTCCATATACTCACTGTAGATCAGCGGTTGTCCGGGTGCATTCTTAAGCGTCTGCTCAATGCCCTCTCCCTGCTCGTCCGTCCAGGCGAACCCTTTGTGATAGGAATGCAGCACCAGCACATTGGGCGGCGGCAGCTCTTCTGCACTTGCCGGTGCAGGCTGGCTGAACACTCCGCAGAGCAAAAACAGCAGCACGAGCCATTTAAATACCTTGAGATTGATATGTCTTACGTCCATGTTTACACTCCCATTCATCCATCTCAAAGTTAAAAAACGGAAGGCTTCGACAATAACTCATTCGGGTAAACCCCTTCCCCCATCCTCTTTCATTCGGGAAAATGTTAAATGCCGCTCAGTTCGGGACATGCTGCTTATGTATAGGCTTATGGGAGTGAATCAATTGTGCGGTAACGGTGAGTTTCTTGTATTTAATTATAGGGTGAAACACTAATTTTTGAAATAAAGAATAGCGTAAATAGCCAGATATATATAACCAGAATACATCCAATAAACGGGATGATCGGCAGACTGCCAATAATAGGAATAAACAGTGCAGTAAAGCGCCCCGTAAATAGACACCAGCCCCGGCAGCACGATAAAATGAAGCTGCTAAGAACCGCTCAGACAGGAGGCTTACCATGCCTACAATTAAAGACGTTGCGCTAAAAGCAGGCGTCTCGGTCACCACCGTCTCCCGGGTGCTGAACAACAGGGGATATTTAAGCGAGGAACTGAAGAAAAAGGTACTTCAGGCCATGGACGAGCTGAATTACCGCCCCAATGAGCTGGCCCGCTCACTCAGCCGTTCCAGGTCCAATATTATCGGACTGATTATCCCCAGCGTGGCACACCCTTTTTTCGGGGAGCTTACCGGCTATATTGAGGAGCATGCCTATCATAGCGGCTGCAAGCTGCTGCTATGCAACTCACAGCAGGATAAGCAGAAGGAGCTGGAGTATATCGATATGCTGCGCGCCAGCCGGGTGGACGGGATCATTATGGGCAGCCACACGCTGGAGGTAGAGGCCTATCAGCAGATGAATCTGCCTCTGGTCAGCTTTGACCGGCAGATTTCGCCCGCTATCCCTTACGTCTGCTCCGATAACTATCAGGGCGGCGTGCTGGCAACCCGGCTCTTGATTGAAAAGGGCTGCCGGCAGCTGGCCCATATCGGCGGACATCCCGGACTGAACATTTTGTCCGGTCTCCGCTTTGAGGCGTTTGCCGCTACGGCGCAGGCGCAGCATATCCCGTATGCCCTGCTGCATACGGATGACAACAGCTTCGATGTCGAGGCCTACGAGCGGCTGCTCGCGCAGCTGTTCCGCGAGCAGCCCGGCACGGACGGCATCTTTGCCGGCAGCGATATCATCGCCGCCTATGCGCTCAAGGCCTGCCGGGAGCATGGCCGGCGGGTGCCGGAGGATGTGCGGATAGTCGGCTATGACGGCATCGCCCTGCGCAGCATGCTCGGGCCTGCGCTCAGCACCATCCGCCAGCCGATCGAGGCTATGGGCAAGCTGGCCGTCGATCTGATCCTCCGCCAGGTGCACGGCGCTCCGGTCTCGGCACAATACGTGCTTCCGGTCGAGCTGGAGACAGGAGAGACGACCTGAGGGACAAGTGGAGCCCGGGTTAGGTGTTGTTGGCGGCGGGGCGGTGGCGGCGGGACGTGATGGACGCGGGACGTGATGGACGCGGGACGTGATGGACGCGGGACGTGATGGACGCAGGCGTGATGGACGCGGGCGTGATGGACGCGGGACGTGATGGCGGCGGGACGTGATGGACGCTGGACGTGATGGACGCTGGACGTGTTGGCAGCGGACGTGTTGGCGGCGGGCGTGTTGGACGCGGGACGTGATGGATGCGGGCGTGATGGCGGCGGGCGTGATGGACGCGGGACGTTGGTAACTAAGGGGTGTTGGTGGTGGCGGGGCTTCGATGATGGCAGGGCAGATATGTTGCTGATAATGCCCGCTATCGATCAAATGCTATGCTTGAATGGGCCGCGTATCCGTTCCAGCAGCTCACGGGAACGGCACTTTAGAGCAGAAGTAACCGAGTATTAGACACGTTGCTATTTATTTCGACAGCATACGATCTTTAGTCGTACACCAGGCAACCACTCCTAATAATTAGGAGTGGTTGCCTTAATAGCTGTGCTTTTAAATTTCTCCGCGATATGTCCACCGACGCCTACACTTTAGTTAAAATGATAATCTCGCCGGGCAATTAAGTGGATTTTCGCAACCTAATTGTCCAGACTTCCCCAAGATTTAACGATTAAATGGAAAATGTCCAACTAATACCTAACATCCCCTTATCAAAAGGGAATTGGCGTCAAAATAAATGGCGAAAATCCAACTAAACCTGATATACGCCCGGAAATGCCGGTTTTAGGTGGCGAATTTCCATCTAAATTCCGGACGGGCGGGGCGTTGGCGGTGCTTCCGCAGTATTACAGAAGAATAGAGCCAGCCGTTCCCATTATAAATCCCTACCAATCAGACTCCGGCACTGGCAGCTATTTCAAAGTCCAACACTCGTATAATTAATCCGGCAGAAAACAAGAAATCCCTCTGCACCCACTCTAGCAGGTAAAAAGGGATTCTTAGCTATACACTATATAAGTTGGACTTTATAGATATGGGATTGCCCGCGACACCAGCGCAGACCGGGGCTTTCGGTACCACTTTCTGCAAATCCCCCTGCGTGCGGCTATAGTTAGCAGTTAAAATCTGCTGACAGCCCATGCTTCCGCAGCGAGGTTGTCGGCAAAAAGCTTGCAGGCGGATGCTACTGTTCCCGGAGTCCCCATAAAGCTACACCTCGCTTCTCTTGCTCTCTTGCTCTCTTGCTCTCTTACTCTCTTACTCTCTTACTCTCTTGCTCTCTTACTCTCTTACTCTCTTACTCTCTTACTCTCTTACTCTCTTACTCTCTTACTCTCTT
>RCUO01000654.1_pt1 | contig 16233 bp, 17 predicted proteins | sample 2166161 | NCBI WGS metagenome assembly RCUO01 (sample SAMN09932617, study PRJNA488358) | compost metagenome | feature: garden; material: soil; isolation source: compost soil in cyclohexanecarbonitrile-enriched culture | place: Germany: Experimental Botanical Garden Goettingen | collected 2016-01-27 | reverse complement strand
TGTGGCCTTATGAGCAGTTCCCCTGTTACATTTCACGTTGTACCGATGGACACCAGCCATGCTGAGGATATCTGTACCTGGGATTACAGGCCGCCCTATAACATTTACGGTTGGCTGCCCTGGGAGCAAATGCAGGCGCTCGGTATTGAATTCGGTGACCCGGTATTGCGCAGTGAGCAATATGTATCCGTTGTAGACAAGACAGGCAGCCTCTGCGGCTTTGCGCAGCTGTTTCCGATGGAAGGCGTGGTCCGGCTCGGCATAGGCATGCGTCCCGAGCTGTGCGGACATGGAATGGGTCATTCTTTTATGAAAGTAATCGTGCAGGCTGCCATCAGCAGATTCCCTGACCGTGAGATTGATCTGGAGGTACTGACCTGGAATCAGCGTGCTATACGAACTTATCAGAAATGCGGCTTTACGATCACCGATACATATGAACGCCGCACTCCCACCGGGGATAAGCCCTTTTACTGCATGGTCTATAATCAATGACAGCGGACCTTCCGTTATGTGGTCTGCAACTGCGGATTTTGTTCATTTTTTTGACACAAACTCTATGATAACGCTTTACCATTCTGTATAATGAAGGAAGCAGCTTACATGGAGGGGACGGATGAAGATGCAGAAATGGATCATGAGCGGTTTGTTTTTTGCCGCCTGCGCCTTTGCAGTAGTACTCTTGTTCACATTGCCCGGTAAAGAAAAGGTCGCGGAAGAGAATAAGCCTGTAATGCCTCAGGTAACCCTGGATGCCGCTGGTGCGGAGGCCGTGGTCAAAGCCAATTGTATTTCCTGCCACGGTGATCAGCTTCAGGGCGGTGCCGGCCCAAGCCTGCAGCATGAAGGAAATGAGCGGGACGCCGAGGGCATATACAGCATCGTCTCTAAGGGCCGCGGGCAAATGCCCTCCTTTAAGGATAAGCTGGCCCCGGAGGAGATTGCCAACATTGCCTTGTGGCTTGCAGAAAAAAAGTAAAATTACCCATATTCATTTAAAATGCCCGTATAAGGACTCAAGCCGGTCCTCGTACGGGCATTTTTGGTGTAGCCGTTATATTAATACCGTGTCCTAACGTGTTTTGTCAAAGGCTTCATTGAATTCATTAGCCTGGCGGATATCAAGGGCCGCAAGGCCGTTCTCTTCTTTTGCCGATAAGCGCAGGATGACGGTTTTGTAGTCAATGGTGATATGCGGATGATGGTCAAAGGCTTCCGATATGGCTGCTACCTCGTCCACAAAAGCAATGCCCTTCATAAATTCGCTAAACATGTACTTGCGCACCAGAGTCTCCTGCTCCAGCTTCCAGCCCTCCAGCTTCCTTATCTGTTCACGCAGCTCTTCCACTGATAATTGCAATTTGCTTCCTCCCTTACTTAATTAGCAGTAAAGTCCGTATGCCTCAGTTCTTTACCTGTTCCATTAGCCTTAAACAAAACATCCCTCAGCTTCTGAAAGTCCAAGGGATGCGCCAGGATGAAGGCTTTTTTTCGGTTTAATGTATTCTGAATTCCCGGCAAATAGCACTCGTCGCATCAATTTTACCACGTGCGCAAGGAGGCGGGCAAACCGGCCTCCCTTGGCTGCAGCACTTTTAGACCAGAACGACCGAAGCCAGGTCCTGTTCGCCGAGCAGAATGTTGATCCGGTGCGTCTCCTTGTCATAAATGACAACTCCGCTGCCCACGTGAATTACAGGCTCATTGCCAAGCCCGTAGAACAAATCCTCTGCGAGCGCTTCCCATACCTCCAGCTTCGATTCCTGCGGCAGCTCCTGCCACTCGTCCGGCTCCATTTCAAAAAATACATAACTGTCTGAAATCCGGCTAACGGCCTCCGTCAGCTCGTTCAGGATCTCACTGTAATCTCTGCCATGCTTAACACCCACGTCTATCACTCCGTTTTCTCCACAGATGAATAATAACTTACCCTATCTATTATAGCCGAAAAAATGACTTCACAAAAAAGGGAATGCTGTCGATAAATAAGAATATACGATTTATAGCAATACAGGGTGTCCCACCGCTGTTCAAGGATGATATATGCGGATATAACGGATCACTTCTTAATTCTCATGGACGAGGTGCATAATGGAATTATCAACAATACTCGGTTTAGTCTTTGGTCTGGTTGCAGTTCTCTGGGGCATGGTGCTCAAACACGCTCCGCTCTCAAGCTTGAATAACCCCGCAGCTTATGTCATCATTTTTCTCGGTACAGCAGCGTCTGTATTCATGGCCTTCCCAATGACTGATATTAAGAATATTCCCAAATTGTTCAAGCTGCTCTTCATTCAGCAAAAAATGGTGCAGAAATCAGAGCTGATCACCACTTTCATGGAATGGGCATCCATTACCCGCCGTGAAGGACTGCTCGCGCTGGAATCAAAGGTCGATGAGATTGAAGACGATTTTTTGAGAAACGGCATGCGGATGATCATCGACGGCAACGATCAGGAATTTGTCCGCGATGTATTAATGGAAGATATTCACGCTACGGAAGACAGACATAAAGCGGGTGCACTGATCTTTTCCCAGGCAGGGATGTATGCTCCTACACTCGGGGTGCTCGGGGCCGTTGTCGGTCTGATTGCCGCCCTTGCGGATATGAGTGACATGGATGTGCTTGCCCATGCGATTGCAGGCGCGTTTATTGCTACGCTGCTTGGTATCTTTACCGGTTATGTAATGTGGCATCCCATGTCCAACAAGCTTAAACGTATCTCCAAAAAGGAAATTCAGATCCGGCTGATGATGGTCGAGGGGCTGCTCTCTATCCAGTCAGGAGTTTCAACCATTGCAATTAACCAAAAGCTCTCTGTCTTCCTTACACCAACAGAACGTGCCAAGTTAAATAAGGAGGGCGGCGCTAGTGAGCAAAAAGACTAGGCATGAGGAACATGAGGAACATGCCGACGAATCCTGGCTGTTGCCTTATTCCGACTTGATGACTCTGCTGGTCGCTTTGTTCCTTGTTATGTATGCAATGAGTGCTACTGATGCCAAGAAGTTTGAAGAGATGAGTCAGGCATTCAGCTCCGCCCTGAACGGCGGAACAGGTATATTGGACCAGCGTTCAGCTACTCCTACCGAGTCACAGCTGGATCAGGGTAAGAATGATAAGATGGACAACGTTGTCGCCCCGAACACCGGAGAGTCCGAAATTGCCAAGCTGCGTAAGCAGGAGCAGCAGGACCTTGAGAAGCTCAAGAAGCAGTTTGACCAGTATATCGAGAAGAACGGGCTTACTGACCTGCTGAGCACCAAGCTGAACCAGTCACAGCTGATGATTACAATCAGTGATAACGCCCTGTTCGCCTCAGGCCAGGCAGTGGTTAAGGATGAATCCCGGCAGCTGGCCAAATCGATTTCCAGTATGCTGCAGCAATTCCCGGATTACAACGTGCTGGTTCAGGGACATACCGACAATATTCCGATTTCCAACAATAACTATTCATCCAACTGGGACCTCAGCGTAGACCGTGCCCTGCATTTCATGAAAATCCTGCTGCTGAACCCGAATCTGGATCCGGTTAAGTTCAGCCCGATCGGTTACGGTGAATACCATCCGATAGCTGATAATGCAACTGCTGCCGGACGGGCCAAAAACCGTCGTGTAGAAGTCTCGATTCTGCGGAAGTACACAGATTCAGCTGAAACAACAAGCGTTACTCCGCCGACATAATAGACAGAGCTGCAAAAGAGCTGTTTTCCGGGATTACCCGTGAAAACAGCTCTTTCTTTGATTTACTGCTATTGCAGCTCATAACTGAGCATGGCTCCCAGCTCCTGCTTCTCCTGCGTGCTCAAATCCCGCCATTGGCCCGTCTTCAGGGCACCCAGGTGAATATTCATAATCCGGATACGCCGCAGGCTTCTGACCTCATAACCAAAGGCACTGCACATCCTGCGGATCTGCCGGTTCTTGCCTTCGGTCAGGACAATGCGGAACTCCCGCTCCGATATCCGTGTTATTTCACAGGGAAGAGTCTTGCCGCCAAGAATTTTCACCCCGCTAGACATGCCTGTGAGGAAGGATGTAGTAACGGGCCTGTCTACAGTGACCACATACTCCTTCTCATGCTTGCCTTCAGCCCGCAGGATTCTATTAACAATATCGCCGTCGTTAGTCAGCAGAATTAAGCCTTCTGAATCCTTATCGAGCCTTCCGATTGGAAAAATCCGCTCCTGATGGCCGATAAAATCAACAATATTGCCCTGAATATGGGCTTCTGTGGTTGAGGTAATCCCCACCGGCTTATTTAAGGCGATATAAACCACCTGGCTGCCCGTTACAAGCGCCTTACCATCAATCAGCACCTGATCTCCCTGAACAGCCTGGCTGCCTAATACAGCCGTTTGTCCGTTGATAGTAACTCTTCCGCTCTCTACCAGCTTGTCTGCTTCACGGCGTGAACAGTAGCCTGTCTCACTGATGAACTTATTAATTCTCATTTCTGTCCTCACTCCGTTCCTTTTTCAATCCTTACATCAGGCCTGATTATATAATACTGGCAATATGATAGTGATCTCAGCCCCGCTGCCGTACTCGCTGCTGATTTCCATAGCGCCTTTGTGGGCATGGATGATCCGCTGGCTAACCATCAGCCCGAGCCCTGTTCCTGTCTCCTTGTTGGTGAAGAAGGGCTCTCCCAGCTTAGGCAGCATTTCTTCCGGGATTCCTTCGCCTTCGTCTGAGATTACAATGATAACAGAATTTCCTTCAATCCGCTGCGAAACGGTAATGGTACCGCCTTCGGGCATAGCCTCAATGGCATTTTTAACGATATTGATAAAGACCTGCTTCAGCTGATTCTCCTCACAATGGACTATTGCGGGCTTCCCGGACAGCTGTGATTCAAATTCGATTCCGAACAGATGCGCCTGGCTGTCCAGCAGGGAAATAACATCATTCAGGATATGCCTCACATCCTTCTCCTGAAAGTGCACCGCCTGCGGCTTGGCCAGAATCAGAAACTCACTCACAATCAGGTTAATCCGGTCAAGCTCAGACAGCATTAGCTCAATATGCAGAGGTACAAGAATGCCCTTCTCCTTCTGAAGCTGCAGGAATCCGCGAAGTGTGGTCAGCGGGTTACGGATCTCATGGGCTACTCCTGCCGCAAGCTGGCCTACCGTCGTCAATTTCTCCGAGCGTCTGAGCAGCTCTTCAATCCGGTTACGTTCGGTCATATCACGTGATACATGAACAAAGGCCTGAGGCTGGCCTTCCTCATCCCGGATCATGGATGTACTCACGCTGACCTCTACTACCGATCCGTCGCGCTTCAGCCTGAGCGTCTCCACCGGCGGCAGGACAGCTCCAGCCCTCAGCTCCTGCAGTCTCATATCCTCCTGCTTCTGTACGGTTGCCGGTACCAGATAAGGCAGCTTAATCCTCGCATCCGCTGCATTCCAGCCGTAGAGCTTCTCAAAAGCCATATTCGTACTGGTAATCCGCCCCTCCATATCGACTGTGTGGATGGCATCGGATGTCCCGTTAATGACCGACTCCAGGTGCTCCTTTACAGCCCGGTTCTCCTCCAGCGCCCGTCCAAGCTCATTGGTATGCTCATGCAGGTGAGCGGTCATCGCATTAATCCGGCTGGCCAGCTGGCCCAGCTCATCCCCGCTTGCTACGCTTAGCGGGGATTCGTAATTCCCCTTGGCTACATCATTAACCTTCCGCAGTATAGCCTTAATCGGTCTTGTAACAATTCCGGACAGTACATAGCTGCAAATGAAAAAAATGATTAGCAGCAGCACCGAGGTTGTAATATTACTGACAAGCTCCTCTTTGATTACGGAGGAAATCACCGAATAATCCATAACTACGCTGATGACATAGTCATCGTTACCCGGAAGAGCAACCGGGATAAAGCTTTTTAGCACTCTTTTCCCCAGGGCTGAAGTATCGATTGTAACCGGAGCATCCTTCCGTATCGCCGTCATCATAGCTGTCTTATCCTCATCAATGTTCCCGAAAATATAAGTTCCGAACCGGATGGGGCGGTTGCGCAGCTTATGATTCACGCTGTCTGTACCGTCCGGCTGCATAGACTCAGAGCCAAAGGTCTTCGGATTCATCCCCGTAATCTCCAGAAGTCCGGGATTGACCTCCTTGGAGCGCCGGACAATCTCCTCAGGCTCCATAATCCTCACATAGTCACTAACCGCTGTGCTGCGGATATAAGGGTCTATAATATAGTTTCTTGACGGGTCACGGTAATATCCCCACTTCTCTATAAACTCAGGATTTGAGGTTGAGAATTCAAACGGCCCTGACCAGAAGTTCTCAAACGTCTGTCCCTGCTGAACCGATACCTTCTGTCCCGCAAACAGCTCAAGAAAAGCCACATACCAAAAACCCATGCCCTTGGTAGACAAGCCAAGCTCGGCAGGATCTGAGGATTTAGCCACTATGATGTCATCATCAGTCTGGACAAGAAGCGAGATGTTAGATACATCCAGCTTGTCCGACAGGTGCTTCAGCTGTGAGTTGCTTACATTATTAATATCCGGATCAAGCTCTCCTGCTGCCAGAATGGCCGCAAGGCGCAGATTCTGGGCTATCTGCTGCTGGACATAATTCGAGCTGTAGTTGCTCTGCTCGACAGAAACAGCGATTTGCATGGCCGTGGTCTTCATATTATTTTTGCTCTCTGTAAGCAAATTATTACGTGCCGCATATAGATTCAGCGTCAGATTAAGCCCCAGTATCAATAACACTGAACCAAAAATGATCGCTGACAATTTAGTTTTTATGGACAAGCTGTATATTCACCTCTTATCAGCTGGTAAAAAAATCAAGCAGGTGGTTCATAAATATCATACCTTCTGCCCCTCTATTTGAAAAGAGCCTTCAAGAGTCTCTTATCCCCGGACAGACATTGTATTTTGGAGGCAGTTTCACTACAATAATGAAGGAAATAATGAACACTATCCACAGGCTATTCACATATAAACATTTTATTAAGTGTAGATGTGCACAAAATTGTGTATAAGTAGCCTGTTATCCACAGAGTTATGCACAATTTGTTCAGAACGAATATTTGTTCGTTGTACAAGGATTGCTATAGGAAAGGAAAGATGAGCTTGAATATTCACAGCAGTGAATTGCCGGAGAGTGAACGGAGCCTTCATGAATTCTGGATGAACGAGGCGATTGCAGAAGCGCATAAAGCGGAAAGCTTAGGCGAAGTGCCTATCGGTGCAGTCATTGTCCGCTACGGGGAGATTATCGGGCGCGGCTACAATCTGCGGGAAACAACACTGGACTCTACTGCGCATGCCGAAATGGTGGCGATCCGCCAGGCAAGCATTGCGCTTAATTCATGGAGGCTGCTGGACTGCCAGCTCTATGTTACGCTTGAGCCTTGTCCCATGTGTGCAGGGGCGATGGTCCAATCCCGGCTGCCGCTTACTGTATATGGAACCACAGACCCTAAGGCGGGCTGTGCAGGCACCCTTATGAACCTGCTTGAAGAACCGCGATTCAATCACAGGACTGAAATTATTCAGGGGGTGCTTCAGGAGGAATGCGCTGAGCTGCTCACCTCCTTTTTCCGCCAGCTGCGCCGGAAGCCGCCCAAGTCTTAACGGATGAACATCTGTGGCAGTTGACTGCTTAAGCTTCTTGTTACACAATATTATTCATGCTAAAAGGAGGTTTTCCCGCCATGGAGCTCACGCTCAACAATCATACTCAAGGTATTTATCTTTCTCTTTTGCAGCTGCAGGATGCCGATAAACTGCTCCAGCTGCGCCTGCGTAACCAAGCACATCACCAGCCGTATGAGCCGCTGCGTGAAGCAGACTATTATACACTTGAAAGCCAGAAGCTGCTGCTAATCCAGCGTCTGAGCGATGCCGAACAGGACAAGGCTTACATGTTCGGTATCTTCCTGGCCGATGGGCAGCTGATTGGCCAAATCACCCTCTCCAATCTGGTGCGCGGAGTTGCGCAATATGCAGACCTGGGATATTTTATAGATTATGCTATTCAAGGCAGGGGCCATATGACGGCTGCTGTAGGAATGGTTCTGGATTATGCTTTCCGTGCACTTGCCCTGCACAGGGTTCAGGCGTCAATACTGCTTCAAAACGACGCTTCACGGCGGGTGCTGGAGAAAAGCGGATTTCAAGCGGAAGGTACCGCCCGCCGGTATCTTAAAATTAACGGGGAATGGCAGGATCACCGGACGTATGGTATTCTCGCGGATGATTCACCGGCAGACAGGCCTGTGCTCTGAGTTAACAAAAGAAAAGACCTGCAGAAGTGCATTTCAGCACCTGCAGGTCTTTTCTGATAGATAAAAATTAGTACGTGCTCATTGCTCCAAATTGCTGCTGAAGCTCTTCCATTGTTATGATATCCCCGTCCTGCGGGATACCGATCACGAAGGTTTGCTTCTCATTGATTTTGCTGTACTGGTTGCTTCCGGTCAGAGACAGGTTAATGTTCTGTCCTTGCTCCGGATTTTTAACTACAACATCCATGAGCAGGTTCTGATACTCAGGGAAGTCATCTCCGTTAAGGGCTGTATTCAGCTGGAAGTTGTTAACGGTCAGATAGGAATCCAGATCAGCTACACTCTTGTCGAACTCTGCCCGGGCTTCACCGGACTGCAGCTCCTGCTTGACCTCTGCCAGTTTGGTATCGTCAATTTTCAGCAGCTCTTTGTACTCCTCTTTATTCAGAACATCAATAACTTTAGGAAGCGCATTGTTTACCAGGATGGTCAAGGCTTCCTTGACATTGCTGTTCGTCACCTGGAACTGAACGACCTGTTTGGCATCTACCTCTTCAGGTATTCCCGCTTCTTCAGGCTTTACATTCTTGAAGTAGGTCTCCTCGTCATATTCGCCAAGCAATGTGCTCAGCACTTCATTAGAGAGATCCTGAACCTTTTTGGTATCTATGGTCGTGCCTGGTGTTACAGCAACTCCTTGCTGCGCAGCCAGCTCCTGCGGATCAAGCTCCAGGAACTTGCCTACGACTGTCTCCGGAAGCGGCAGGAACGGAATGGACGGGATTTTGACATACATCTTGTCACCGGTCAGTACCATCGGAATGTTGAAGGACATCGCCATGTCCCCCTTCAAATTCAGCACCATTGTTAGTTCAGTCTGCATCGGCTCAGACTGATGAACTGCATTGATGGAAATATCTGCGTTCTGCAGCATATTAAGCACCATACCCGTAGTATCATCATTGGCGCCCGCAGGTGCATCAATACTCAGCTTGTTTACGGTAAGTACACTCTTCATTTCATAAGAGTTCATCGTTAAAGCCTTGCTGGCAGACGACGATATTGCCTCTTTAGGTGATTCTTTACTTGCACATCCAGGTAGAATTACTGCAGCCGTTAGCAGCAATGCTGCAGCTGATAGCCCCCACTTTTTAATCATATTGTTCTCCTCTCCCATGTAAAAATATTACTTCCCCATGTTAATGATAAACCAATTAGTAAATACGAGAAACATTACGTTTCACATATCGCTCCGGTTCCACTCTATCCCTGCGGGTTATTATGGTCCACATGATTGGCCTGTTTTACCTTTTTGGAGCCGGATAACGGCTTGGGTCCGGATGAATGACGCTCGTTGCCGGACTGCTGATTATTGTCCGCTCCAGGTACGGGCATACTTTTCGGCTTGCTCATTTTACATCTCCTCCTAAGGGTTGGTCAAATTCTGCAGCGCCTGGGCGCATTCATGAATCCGTCTGGTATATTGCTGCGCCAGCTGCTGTACAGCATCAGTACGCTCATCCGTATGCTGCCCGCCCTGCTCCACATCAATTAAATTTACGGCAACCTCCCGGCTGTCCACATAGGTACAGCGGAAGTCCAGAGAATAAGCCTGATGGCCGGCCGCGTTGAAATGAATAAGCAGACTCCCCGGATCTGCCGCATCCCCCTGCAGGCTGAAGCTGTCGCCGTCTTTCATCAGCTCAGGCAAACGTTCCTGCCAGGCTGAAACAAGCGTGTTTTGGTCTAACTGCATGTCTCGGTTCATTGTTAGTATCATCCTCCTTCTCTATTACATTGCGGAGAAGTGCGGATTTTTATTCCTGTTTGCCGAATACAAAAAAGCCGTTCTCCTGAGAGAACGGCTTCTATCTGCATATCAATGACTTTAAAGGAAATGGCGGAGAGGATGGGATTCGAACCCATGTGGGCTTGCACCCTAACGGTTTTCAAGACCGCCCCGTTATGACCGCTTCGGTACCTCTCCATAATGCATACGAATTTCACATGCATTAGGAATTATACCACACACCCTGATTAATATGCAAGTATTATTGAGAAACTTTTGGACTGATTACTTTTACGTTCCGCATATACGGCTGAAGTACTTCCGGAATCAGCACACTGCCGTCCTCCTGCTGGTAATTCTCCAGGATAGCTGCCACAGTACGTCCTACAGCGAGTGCCGAGCCATTCAGCGTATGAACAAACTCCGGCTTCGCTTTAGGCTCTTTGCGGAAACGGATATTGGCCCGGCGGGCCTGGAAATCCTCTGTATTCGAGCAAGAAGAAATCTCACGGTACATGCCGCTCTCCGGCAGCCATACTTCCAGATCATACGTTTTAGCTGAAGTAAAGCCCATGTCCCCCGTACATAGTCCCAGTACGCGGTATGGCAGCTCCAGCAGCTGCAATACGCGCTCAGCGTCCGCTGTCATCTTCTCCAGCTCCTCATAGGAGGTATCCGGCGTAGTGAGCTTTACAAGCTCTACCTTATTAAACTGATGCTGGCGGATAAGACCGCGGGTATCGCGGCCTGCCGAACCTGCCTCAGAACGGAAACAGGAGCTATAAGCGACAAAATACTTCGGCAGATCTGCAGCTGTCAGAATCTCTTCGCGGTAATAGTTAGTGACCGGTACTTCAGCAGTCGGGATCAGATAATATTCTGTATCACGCAGCTTGAACAGATCTTCCTCAAACTTCGGCAGCTGGCCTGTACCAAACAGGCTGTCTTTGTTAACGATTTGCGGCGGTAGCATTTCTTCATAGTTATGCTCCCCGCTGTGCAGATCCATCATAAAGTTAATCAATGCACGTTCGAGGCGTGCTCCAAGGCCTTTATAGAATACGAATCTGGAGCCGGTAACCTTGGCCGCAGCTTCAAAGTCCAGGATATCCAGCTGCTGCGCAAGCTCCCAGTGGGATTTGGGCGTGAATCCGAACTCACGCGGCTGAGCCCAGCGGCGGACCTCGACATTTTCCTCTTCAGATTTGCCTACAGGCACTGAAGCATGAGGAATATTAGGGATGCTCATCGTCAGTTCATCAATCTGTACTTCTAGCTCGCGTACTTCATCATCCAGCTCTTTAATCCGGTCAGATACAGTACGCATCTCTGCAATCAGATCGTCAGCCGGCTCACCATTCTTTTTCTTCTTGGCTACATCGCCTGAAACGACATTGCGGCGGTTCTTAAGGCCCTCTGTTTCCTGCAGCAGTTCACGCCGGCGCAGGTCAAGCTGCGGGAATCCGGCAATCAGGTCAAGCGATTTACCCCGGTTGTTAAGCGCTTCTTCTACTTTAGCGTAGTCATTGCGCAATACTTTTACATCTAGCACAAAGTTTCCCTCCTGAAAACAGCCTAAACCCTTTCAAATTGCTGTTTACAGCATTGAAAGAGTCAGATTGTTCTTATATGCAGTTCTATTGTTTGGCTGCAGCCCTTGCCTCTACCATATCGGCAAAATATTGATGCAGCCGGTAATCATCTGTCAGTTCCGGATGAAAAGAGGATACCAGCAGGTTGTCCTGGCGTGCTGTGACAATCTCATTATTATAGACTGTCAGCACATCAACACCAGGACCTACTTCGCTGATCAGCGGAGCGCGGATAAAGACGGCGCGGACCAGCTCGTTAATTCCTTTTACATTCAGGTCACATTCAAAGCTTTCCCGCTGACGGCCAAAGGCATTCCGGGCCACGGTAATATCCATCAGCTCCAGATGAGCGGTTTCATCTCCGGCAATTCTCTTTGCCAGTACAATCATCCCGGCACATGTACCAAATATTGGCTTACCCTGGTTAGAAAAGTTACGTATTGCTTCAATAAAGCCGTACTTGCGCATCAGCTTGCCAATGGTTGTACTCTCACCGCCGGGGATAATCAGGCCCTGAATTTCCTCAAGCTGCTCCACGCGCTTAACAGGCAGCCCCTGTGCACCAGTCTTCTCTATGCTGATAATATGCTCAGTAACAGCGCCTTGCAGCGCCAGCACTCCTATTTTCATCCGGACAACCTTCTCTCTATTAACGGCCGCGTTCTGACATGCGCTCAGCCGGGGTCAGAGTGGCAATATCAATGCCCTTCATTGGAGTACCCAGGTTCTTGGATACCTCAGCAATCAGCTTGTAATCTGTGAAGTGAGTGGTTGCTTCAACGATTGCACGGGCAAATTTCTCAGGGTTATCCGATTTAAAAATACCGGAGCCGACAAATACGCCGTCTGCACCCAGATGCATCATCAGCGCAGCATCCGCCGGTGTGGCAACTCCGCCTGCGGCAAAGTTAACCACCGGGAGCTTACCAAGCTCATGAACCTCGAGCAGCAGCTCATAAGGTACACCAAGGGTTTTGGCTTCGTTGTACAGCTCGTCCTTAGACAGGCCGGTCACTTTGCGGATCTGGCTGTTAATAAAGCGCATATGCCGCACAGCTTCGACGATGTTGCCAGTTCCCGGCTCACCCTTGGTACGGATCATGGAAGCTCCTTCATTAATGCGGCGCAACGCCTCTCCGAGGTCTTTGGCTCCGCATACAAAAGGAACAGTGAACTCGCGCTTGTCAATATGGAATACTTCATCAGCAGGGGTAAGGACTTCGCTCTCATCAAGGTAGTCCACGCCGAGTGATTCAAGCACCTTAGCCTCAACATAATGACCGATACGTGCCTTTGCCATCACAGGGATGCTAACAACCTTGAGTACTTCTTCCACAATGGTTGGGTCAGCCATCCGGGCTACACCGCCTGCTGCGCGGATATCAGAAGGAACCCGTTCCAGCGCCATTACAGCTACTGCACCTGCAGCTTCGGCAATTTTCGCCTGCTCAGCATTCATGACGTCCATAATGACGCCGCCCTTTTGCATTTCTGCCATACCTCTTTTGACCCGCGATGTTCCTGTTTCCATGTCCCCAGCCCCCCGATTATCTAACTGTATCTAGCTAATTTTAGAACAGATCCTTAATTCCTGTAAACAGATCACCGAAAAAATCACCAATTGCCCTCATCAGCAGCTTGAACCAGCCGGCCTTCTCTGCTTCCTCTGCTGTAATCAGATTAACTGTTTTTTGCTGCACACTTTCCATGCCTTCAATCTTATAGCTATAGGTTACTTTACCAACAGCAGTAGCATTGGCAATAGGAGCAACTAGTGTGGAGGCATCATTAACAGCAACTGCTGTTTCCACTGCAGGGTTCACTGTTCCTTTTGGCACCATGAAGGTTACACCGGCGTCTGTGACTACAGGTACGCTTTCGCTTTTCCCCTTTTGCACAGGCACGGTTTCATTCCCGGAGATAACAGATTTTGCAGCTACAACCTGCTTGATTTCAAAATTATTAAAGCCAAAGTCAAGCACCTTCTTTGTCTCTGTGAAACGGTGCGCCTCAGAGTCTGCCCCCATTACCACACTGATCAGGCGCATGCCATCGCGTACAGCCGTACCGGTGAAGCAGTTACCTGCATTGGTAGTATGTCCTGTCTTCAGTCCGTCAAGGCCCGGATAGGCATATGCCTTAAAGTTCGCAATATCCTTATTGGCTTCGAGCATCCAGTTGTAGTTAATCATCGGCTTGGCATCACGCTCACGGAACTTATAGGATTGAATCGTTGTAAATTCATTAAAATCAGGATGTTCCGTTACAATAAATTTAGCAAGAATAGCCGCATCCATTGCAGACATAACTGTCTCCCGGTCTATTTCCGGCCGGTACTTGGCAGGCATATCAGCCCGGTCCAGACCGGTGGAATTAATGAAATAGGCTGTCTTCATCCCCATCTTCTGAGCCGTCTCGTTCATCAATGCCACGAATTGCTGCTCCGAGCCGGACACCAGCTCTGCCAGAGCAACTGTAGCATCATTAGCGGAACCTACTGCCATAGCTATGTAAAGCTCTTTAACCGTATGTTGGTCCCCCTGCGCCAAGAAAATTCTTGAGCCGATCTGCTTGGCCGCATTCTCCTGAACCGTTACGATCTGGTCCCAGGAAATTTGGCCATTATTAACGGCTTCGGTAACAAGATATTCTGTCATCATCTTGGTCATACTCGCCGGAGGCATAGCCTGATCTGCATTGAGCGAGAGCAGGACTTCACCTGTAGTAGGCTCAATCAACACAGCAGATTTTACGTTCAGTCCAAGTGATTCCACGGTTGGAATCTTTACAGCTGCCGTATTTGCTGCGGGAGTACTTGTTGCTGCCGTGCCTGATTCGGTGGTTACCGGAGTCTGTACCTCGGAGGCAAAAACTGCGGAACTTACTGGAGAAGCTAACATATTTAAAAGCAGACCTACTGTCGCTGTCTTGATCACAAATTGCTTGCTGCTGAATTTACGCTTGTGCTTCAAAATTACTACTCTCCTTTAATCCTCATATCCATTGCTTGTTCTATTCTAACACAGGGGTATCTGCAAAAAAAGACAGACAGTGCGAATTTCGCCCTGCCTGCCCGTATTTTAGCAAATTAGCCCGATTATAAGGAATAGTTAGGTGCTTCCTTAGTAATCTGCACATCATGCGGATGACTTTCGCGCAGCCCTGCTCCGGTAATCCGGATAAAGCTGGTATCATTACGCAGTTCAGTCAGATTCCTGGTTCCGCAGTATCCCATGCCTGAACGGAGTCCGCCAATCAGCTGGTGAACTGTATCGGAAAGAGGCCCTTTGAATGCGACTCTTCCTTCAATGCCTTCCGGAACAAGCTTCTTGTCATCATCCTGGAAGTAACGGTCCTTACTGCCCTGCTTCATAGCACTCATACTACCCATACCGCGGTATACTTTAAACTTACGTCCCTGGTACAGCTCCGATTCTCCCGGGCTTTCTTCCGTTCCCGCGAACAGGCTTCCCATCATAACTGCAGAGGCTCCGGCAGCAATTGCCTTTGTAATCTCGCCTGAATACTTGATCCCGCCGTCAGCAATAATCGGTACTCCGTATTCGCGTGCGACTGTTGCACAGTCATAAATTGCCGTAATTTGCGGTACGCCGATACCGGCAATAACGCGGGTTGTACAGATGGAGCCTGGCCCGATACCTACCTTAACAATAGATGCGCCTGCTTCAATCAGATCACGGGTTGCTTCACCTGTTGCCACATTGCCTGCTACGATGGTAAGATCCGGGTATTGTGCACGCAGATTGCGTACTGCTTCAATAATATTAATGTGGTGTCCGTGTGCGGAATCCACGACTAGAAGATCGACACCGGCTTCAACCAATGCCTGGGCGCGTTCTGCTGCATCCTTAGATATACCGATAGCCGCACCTACAAGAAGGCGGCCCTGCGCATCTTTGGCTCCGTTAGGGAACTGGATGGCCTTCTCGATGTCTTTAATAGTAATGAGGCCTTTGAGGATATTGTTATCATCGACCAGCGGCAGCTTCTCGATCTTATGGCGCTGCAGCATAACCTCTGCTTCCTGAAGGGTAGTACCTACAGGTGCTGTTACCAGATTATCACGAGTCATATAATCGCTAATCGGAGCGCTGTAATCATGAATAAATCGCATATCGCGGTTAGTTATAATACCAACCAGCTTGTTGTTTTCATCAACAACCGGTACGCCGGAGATACGGTATTTGCCCATCAGACGTTCCGCATCGGATACGAGATGATCCGGTGTGAGAGAAAAAGGATTGGTGATTACGCCGCTTTCAGAACGCTTAACCCGGTCTACTTCACCAGCCTGCTGCTCTACAGACATATTCTTGTGAATGATGCCGACCCCGCCTTCACGGGCAATTGCAATGGCCATTGCAGCTTCTGTAACAGTATCCATTCCGGCACTGATAACTGGAATATTGAGCTTCACGTTATTACTCAAAACCGTGGACAAATCCACTTCCTTCGGCAGCACCTCGGATTTACGCGGTACCAGCAGCACATCATCAAACGTCAGTCCTTCTTTGCCAAACTTATCTTCCCACACCTGGGTCATTCCTCCTCAAATTGTCATTCTAGACGTCCGCAAACT
>RCUO01000653.1_pt1 | contig 16233 bp, 39 predicted proteins | sample 2166161 | NCBI WGS metagenome assembly RCUO01 (sample SAMN09932617, study PRJNA488358) | compost metagenome | feature: garden; material: soil; isolation source: compost soil in cyclohexanecarbonitrile-enriched culture | place: Germany: Experimental Botanical Garden Goettingen | collected 2016-01-27 | reverse complement strand
AATTCATTCGCCTATGTTCCAAAACAAAAAGCCCATAACCACGCGGTTTATGAGTTGATGTATACTCTATTCATAATCAGCGTCTTACTAAGAAACCAAAAACGCTTATATATCAAGGTATTTCGCGATCAGACATATTCACAAAATCTTGTGTTTTGTACATATGTCTTGCATACCGTATTCATTTTCGAGCTACCAGAATCCTAGGGCTGCATTCGGCATGTCGTCATCGTCACCTAGATCAAAGTCAGCCATCCTTCCAGGCAGAGATTCAGGGTTAGCAGACCATGCCGCTTCTTGTTCGTGTCTGATAGTGTGAACTAATTCTCCAGCCATGCTGATAGTATCAACTTGATCATCATGAGCACCGCGCGGGAATGACATTAACTCAGATTCAAAATCAGCAAGCCATACAGCACCTTCTTTGTGGAATACCTTTCCCACTTCATACCTAGCTGACATCGGCAATGCTCTTGTCACCTTGTCCTTATCGACCTTCACTGGAAGGATCGTCATTCCATCGCGTTTACATTCCTGAATAAGGTTAGTTCCAAATGTTTTATCCTCAATCGCCTGAAATCTAGGCCTGTGCCTTTGTTCCATCTGTTTCATCAGCTTTTTTTGTTCTGGACCCTCAATGTGAGTCCGATATATATCATCTATTAAAAGATCGTGTTCAGGCGTAACCCATATTGTAGCGACCGCAAAATAGTCATTGATAGTTTTTACACTGTTTGCCGTGTCGACTGTTTGGAAGTTCCAACAAGCCTGTTTCTGATACCTCTTACCATTCCCTAATACGAAGTACTGGACATTGTGTATTGTTTCTTCTCGATAGTAGTTAAAGTGTTCACGCTTAAATATAGTACCCTGTGCAGCGCTTGGGCGTTGCTGATAGAGTGAGTTAAATACATAACCACCTACATCAGATTTGATCTGCTTCATTCTCTTCTCGTCAAAACCAAACTCAGGCCAAAGCGGTTCTCCTGGTTTCCTTCCAAGAAAATCACTATCCTCTGCGAGAGCAGGGAAGTTAATCACTGTCCATCGTTCGCCCTCGTGAGTGCCTTGTTTTATATCGTCAGCTTCCTTTTTTAAAAGTCTGCCAACTAAGTCATCCTCATGCCATCTTGTCATTACAACAACTATTCGACCATCAGGCGTTAAGCGTGTGTATAGGGTGGATTGATACCACTCCCATATCTTATCGCGCATAACCTCTGAGTTAGCTTCCTCCGAGTTTTTTACCGGGTCATCTATTATAGCAATCTTAGCGCCTTTACCTGTGATCGGACCGCCCACACCAGCGGCAGTTACACCACCGCGGTATCCATCTATGCCCCACGACTCAGCCGATTGATTGTTTTTATCCACCTGTACTTCAAATATTTCCGGATGTGAGGTTAGTGTGTCTCTGGCTATACGAGAAAAACCTCGACTCAAGTCAACAGAGTACGAGGCTAATATAATTTCGTCCATTGGGTTTCTGCCAACATGCCAAGCAGGAAACTTTTTAGAAACTCGCTCTGATTTACCATGTCGCGGCGGCATTGTTACAATCACGCGTTTCAGTTCGCCAGATGATACTTTCATTAGCGTATCATCCAACACATCTAAGTGTTTTCCATCTCGATCACGAAACTCACTATCATAATCAATAAAATAAGAAAAGTCGTTGTAAGCCCTCGCCGCCCTAACCTCATCCAGTGTCGGCAGTTGACTTTGTAAGGATACGTTCAAGGTCCATCAATTCCTCCGAATTAAGTTTGCGTAGATCGTGAGTATGACCATGGATTAATTTTCCTGTATGTTCAACTTTACTATTATCAACAAACATACCCAAATGACGTGCAATACTGTCTAAAGCACCCTTTTTGTCATGCAACTTAAGGGATATACCTTCCTTAGTCTGTTTTATCTCTGCAACAGCATCCATCTTAGAACGATCAATGCCGTCTGTCTCGAATATTTCAACTATTTTGTATGTTTGTGTTCCTGATTCCGTTTGAAACTCTTTTTCTTCAACCTTCAAGTAATCTGTTATATTACTAAACCCAATCTTCGCATATTCTTTCAGCACCATATCAGCGGTGATTTCAGTTCGTTTTGACCTTTCCTCCATCAATTCTTGAATGTATTCGGCTATCTGAGGTTTTCTGAGGTTTTCATAACCTGTTTCAGAAGCCGTATTTTCACTATATCCAGACCTTATTGCTGCCTGTGTGGCATTGAGGTCTACAATGTATTCCTCAGCAAATAGTTTTTGTTTAGCCGTCAATGCCATCGCATTCAGCTCCTTTCAGGAAAATAAATTTTTACAAAAATGTTTGACAAAGTAAAACAAAGATGTTAAATTTGATTTACAAAGTAAATCAAAGGAGACGGTGACATGGAAAAAGAACTGAAAGCTAAAATCTTATACTTGACTCAAAATGAAAATTGGGTCAAAGAGGCATTGCCTGCTATGATCGACAAAGGCATTCATATCCTAAGTAGCGAGAAAGCCCAAGAAGCTATCAAGGAGTTCGGAAGAGATGATGTAATATTTGATGTCGCATTTAAAATAATTGACCAGTATTATTGATCAACAGGACGAAAGGAGAAAATACAATGAATAATACAGATGATTACATCAATTCTTTGAACCAAGAATACGGACTTTCCTTAACAGGGATTAGTCCCCATCACGGCGCTAATAAACTTCCTAAAAATGCTGTCAAGCTCATTGTTAACGACTTTAAAAATGGATTAGGTAGAGTTATATATGTCGACAAACAAAATAGATTGATAGCAGACAACATGGAGCCACTAATTGTCGGGTTAGCAGAAGCTGCCGATATGCTCGGATGGTCAAAACAACAAGTTAATGTATACTTGCAAAGGGGAAAATTCCCCGAACCTCTCCAACGCCTTGCTAGTGGCCCAATCTGGACTTACAAGCAAATCGAAGATTACAAAGACTCTCGTAGTTGAGAGTCTATTTTTGTGCAACAAAATACCGACACCCGTTAAGATGTCGGCTATATAGGAGGAGGAATACCATTATTCAAGATGTGGTAAAGGGCCACTCTCCCTTTAACTACCTCGACCCTCCATTGACACGCATTATCAAAGAGTGTACGTTTCCTCGCGTCTATCGGGCCTGCGTCTCTCTTCCGCCACCACATCACGCCGATCCGTGTTAATCCAGAGTGCCGACCGACCAACCTCACTCATGGATAGCTTGGATGTGGGCAAGGATTTGCACCTTGCAAACTATGTCACTCGTCTGCCTGAGTACGTACGGCGTCGCGAAGTCGGCTATTTCACCGTGACTATTCGCTCGTGGAATCGAACCACTAAGCATAGCTATCTGCCATTAGCGTCTACCTATTCCGCCACCACATCACATTGAAAAGCTTGGCTGCTCCCCTAGACAAGAGCGACCAAGCTGATAGGGTTTTATCCCTCTATATATTAAGTGGCTTTATGACGACAAAAAATCACATTTGTCCATAAATCACGATAGAAATATATTATTTCTCAGACTATCATTTATTTTTGTTTCAGCTCTTTTTACGTGTTTTTGTACTGTTGTACGGGAAAGTCCTAAAGTGTTTGCAATCTCCTTTTCCGAGAAACACTGTCCATACTTCATCTTGTAGCATTCTCTTTCTTTCTCTGTTAACTTGTGCATTGCTTCGTCTATCCTGAATCGTTCGCTGTCCGTTATTGTTGTTGGACTGCCGCAGTGTGCAGGATTGGCGTATGACTGCATCTTTAGCGGGTCCATTAATACTTCTCTTTGTTGTCTGGATCGTCTGTGAATGGCTCTACGTGGGTTTGGTGCATGTCCACGACTTAACCATGTGACTACAAACATTACATTACTAATAAATGCATTTACTGTGTCACAAAACTCCTGTGCTTTTTCATATCGTGCTTTGTTCTCTTCTGTGGGCTCTTTCTCTGCCAGCTCTTTTAAAACGTTTCTCTCTTTATCTGCTCCTATTTTTACTTTTTGGAGTCCATATAATGTCTCCCTGTAGCTCTTGAGCAGGTCCTTCATATTATCACCCCTCTAGTAAATCAAATATCTCCATTTGCCCTTCTCGGACGTATTCGCTGCTATCGACTATCAGACCGTCATCAAGCCATTTCTGTGGCGCTTCCTTGGCATAGTGGCTCCATACCATTTCCCCGGCTCTGTGACGCTTTGGATCGGTTGTCTCGGCCTTGTCAGTCCATACCCAGTAAGTTTGTGCTGTGGATTTATCCATGCTTTCTATCCTTTCCATAGGCTCGGTCTAGCGCCACTTTTGCTCTTATGCCGTTTTTCCAAGCTGCTGAACCTCTACTAGCTAATGCCCCATCCTTTTCTATAGTTTCAAGAGTAGTTTTTAGTATCTCTTCTGCTGTTTGTTTTGGTTGTGGTTTATTGATAGGATCGTTCCAATAATGATAAGTAGCTCTTCTTCTCATGTCTCATCCTCCCCAGAAAACCATTCAAAACCTTCAAGTGGGTCTGGAAGATTTAAATCCGCATAGTGCGTGACGTTATTAATTAATGCAATGCCATCTTTTTGTTCCCAGTATAACTGCTCGTGTTTAAGGTCAAATAAAAGTACAGCGTTAAATACACTACCATCTATGCGATGTACTAAAAATGTCTTACCTACTTCCGGTGGATTGTTTAGGTTATATAATTTCCAATTTAGCATGTCTCTTCCTCCTTATCTAATGGGTACAGTGAGTCTATGGTTCGTTTTAGCAGATACTTAGCTGTATCAGACTGTTCAATCGCTTCACGTAGTTTATTTTCCCGTTCCTTTGCTTCAGCCAGTTCCCTATTCTGTCTCTGGAATCTCGCTTCCTCTGCCTTATACTTACATATCCATTCTGCGGCTGTATCAGAAGCTTTATCAGCGCGTTCTTTCTCTGCTGCGTATTGTTGGAGCCAGTGAAACAATGCATCAATCAACGTGTTTAAATGTCTTGGTTGCATGGATACAAATTCATATCTGGCGTGATGTGCCAGTTCCATATCCTTATGCCAGTCTCTAACCTCAGTCATTGTCATATGCCTCCCCTATTGCTGCACATTCGCCACATGTATAAACTCCAGGTTCTGAGACACCAGATGATGGGCTAGAATTATTAACCCAAGCATGAAATTTTAATCGCGCTACATTACCACAACCAGGACAAGTTTCATATCCCATAATTTTTGCAAAACTCTTAGTTACCATTATTTCTTTGGTTCCGTTACACAACATGCAACCATTTCCTTCTGACCCGTAGCAGTTATAGCATTCAATTTTTACTTTTACTTGTTCAGTCATGGGATACCTCCATCCACTCTTCTTTTGGACTCGGTTTGTTGCAGAACGAACACATAAACCACTCAGCATTCAGCTCATTGATAGGAGTAACGAAACAGTTATGATTTCCGCATTTGGGGCAAGTGTGTGTTTCTCCCTGCTTTATGGTTGGTAAGGGGACGGGATCAGGGGCTAGAACACCGCTCTCAATCCATTCCACAAGCTCAGAATATGTTGTTACATTTCCGCCCACTCTAGCTTGATCAAGCAACTTATCTGCATCTATTAGCTTTACTTGTTTATCCATATATCTAACCTCCTAATAGGACGATTTACTGTATAACGACTTTTGTATGTCTAGTTGCTCTAAGTCTTTTATAAAGTCCTCTATGGCGTGTTTTCTAGTGGCGTAATAATCTTGGTTAGCCTCATGAATTGCCTTTTGTTCTTGATCTGTTGTCTCACGTTTTAAGCGTCTTGCTTCTTGTGATTTTTGATTGCACTCGGCTTTCTCTTTGAGATACTTATCTATTAATTCATCTATAGTCATGTTCACGTATCACTCCTTGTATGGATGAAATATTATACGGCCACCGCCTAACGGCTAAGCTTATTCTGTCGGACGATGGCCTGCGGCCGTTTAAATCACTTTGTCATTGATCCGTCTCAACTCAGCGTAATTTCCGTTTTCGTCATTCTCTGAATCATAATGGAAGTTATGACCAAGCCTTACACGTCTAACTCTGGATAAAGCCCAATCTCTCGGATTATGCTTTTTTCCAATCATGAAAGTTGCCGCCCATGGCGTTGCATTTGGACTGAAATAGAGATACAACGGATGCCATCTACCAAAGCAAGTAAAGGGCAATCGGAAGCAAATAAAACCATATTTCTTCGTTCGAATATTCACACCCCAATGCATTGCATTTCTACCATAAATCGTTATTCGTTTTCCTATATTGACATGACCAGTTAGCCAGTTTTTCATATCTATCAATCTCCTTTGTTGTGTTAATATATTTAATTAGGGAGTGATTCTTGTGACTAAATCAAAAACAACAAGCAGTTTCAGATTAGCTGACGATTTCATCGATTTGCTGGATACATGGGCATTTGTAACACAAGTAGAAAAAGGTGTTCTTCTGCAAGAAGCATTCCGAGAGTACATAAAGATGAAGCAAAACTCGGATGTTGCCGAAAAGGTAGAAAAGGTTAGAGGGATCATTAGAGATTGAGTCGCTGTGGCGGCTCTTTTTTGTGGTACTCTTTGTATCTCCTCTTCTATATCCTGAATTCACTTACATTACTTGAATTTTTCCTTTTCTTCGAGTCTTTTGGCATGAGCAGCCAACTGAAGTGCTTTTGTTCTAAGTCGTCCAGCCCTATCATAATCACCTTTCGCAGCTGCTTGTTTTGATCTCGTCTCCCAAAGCCCCTCTCTGTCACGAAGTTTACCCGCTTTACTGACCATCGGCTTTTTCACTCCTTTACTACCCTTTCTTCTATATCCGTATAGGGGCTAACAGGGGTTATCCCTTTAATGTTAAGTAAGCAGCTTCTGCTATCTGGCGTGGTGTGGCTTGAAGTAAACGAACAACCTCTATGAGTTGTATAAGATCGTATTCTTGTACTTGTTCGTATGACTGATTAGAAACACTTGCAGATAGTTGTTTTAGATACATAATCGCATCTAGTTCTATTGCCTTTGCTTGGGCTTCTCGAGCATTTGATATGTCTGTGCTGTACGTCTTGGGAAACATCGATTTATCCCCGTACATAACCCTACCAGGACGGTGTTTATCTTCCTCGGCTCCCATCAACAAACATAATTCAATGTCGAGTAGACTTGCAGGCCACCGTTGTACATCCTCTATACTCATTGCTTATCACCTTCCCAATCAAGCAAATTTACCCATATTACTGCGCCTTGCGGATGTCTGTATGGTATAGGCTCTGGATAGATAATTGGATTAGTTAGCACCCATGCATACGGCGTATAATAGTCGATGTCTGCATACTCAACATGATGTTTATCTTTATTTTCAGCCCACGCATACATGGTGAGTGGAATACACTCGACAAGATCAACCTGACCATACACCTTACCGCTACGACTTTTGATAATGCCAATTGTTCCGCGCTGTTGTGTTCTACTGCCGCGTATTTCCCATGTCTTTACGCCTGATAAGATTAAATCCGCCCATTTGGGCTTTATGATTAGTCCCTTCACTGTGTATCACCTTCCCCTAAACATTAATTAATCTAATTGTTCCTTTAGCTCACAAATCTGCGCACCTTTCTGATTAATCACTTTCCCTGCAGCCTCAATTGCTTTTTTTACCACTTTAATCTCGGCCTGAAGTTCCTTTATGGTTGCGTCCTTCTCGGTCATACGCTCATCGCGTCTCTCAATCATCCGTCTTAGCTCTGCTGCTTCTTTTTCTTTCTTGAGATATTGCTTATCTGCATTGTCAAAAGCCTTTTCCCATCGATGTGCCTTTTCTTGTAGTTCTTTTATGACTTTATCGCGCTCCTGTAATTCATCCAACAAAAACCACGGTGCAGGCAATCGCTTATCTACAAGTATTTTTGTTATTTCTTCATAGGTTTTCATCCCTTATTCCTCCTCTTGACATTGCTTCTTCATGAGCGCGATCCCTATAAACTTGTAGTCCTTCGATGTACTGGTCAAAGTGTTTTTTTATTTTATCCCGCGCAAGTTGAGCCGCTTTCATATATCTTTCGTGGGCAGCAATGTAACATCCAAATGTTTCGTCAGATACAATCCAGTAATGTCCATTGTGTCTAATCCAAAAACCGTTTATCCCAACTGCTACACGTTTGTAATATTTTTTCTTTAGTCGGTTTTTTGTTCGCTTCATTCCCTTTTACCTCTCCTCTAAAATAGAGTTATAAAACCCTTATACGGCTTGGGATTATTCGTTCGTTACGATGGCCTGCGGCCTAATAATTCACTTTTTCTTTTCTCCCATCGATATGGTGAATGATGATGCTTTCGCTACGCTCATCTAACTTTCTGCCGTAAATAGTTGGTTCTGTGGTTCCGTCTTCATCATCAATCCAACTTGACCACCTTTCACCACAGCATGAGCAATACTGAGAATAATCAGCTGTAATGTCATACATTCTCTGTTCTGCGTCATTGGCATTCATGGCTTCGACAATCAAGTTAATTGCAACATCGTCATTAACTATGAAATAGCCACCAGAATTATTTTGTCTGAAATGAAAGTAATTTGTTTGTATAGTCCGTTCCATTTAGAAACACTCCTTTTATTTGGTTTTGCGGCTTGCCGCCATCGATTCCGACCGAATCTACTTAACGAAGTGGTAGCCGTATCAGGTTTATTCATCCTTTCAGGTGGGATAGGGCAGACAAACTATTTCAAATCCATGAATGATACATTCGCTCTTGAACCAGTCCATTAATGTCTCATTAGTGTGATAATAAATGCAATTTGGTCTCTTTCTTTCCCATTCATCAGTTGTTTTCTTTCTGCGGTGTATAGACCATTCCAATGGCTTAGAGCTACCTTTCTCCACCAGATAAGCCAGTGTTGCCCGGGACAGTCCTAGATGGCTCATTTCGTTAATCCCCTTTTACGATAATTTGCAAAGCTTCGTCCACTTTTCCTTTAAGCAAAAGCTTCTTAACCTCTTCAATTCTGTTTATAAGTTTTTTATTTTCATTTTGCTTTATCGTTAACAATTTAAATAATTTGTCTATCGCCTTGTCAGATGGAGATATTCCAGATAAGTCTCTTTTCATCGCGCGAACCGACCAATTATTTCTTCTACTACCTCGCCGATCCCAGGTTCATTCGTCCATTCTTCTTCATAGCGCTCTTTTGTCCATTCCAGTGCAGTTTGTAGTCGCTTATATTCGGATAGGAGATAGGAAACATCGCGCTCATAATCGTAAGACACTGAAATATGCCCATCCGTGCCGAACCTAGCAATCAACAATGGGACTGCTTCAAGTCGCTCTATGATCTCTTGTATCTTTGGGTCTGTATTGTTACTCATGGGTATTATCCTCCTTATGGACAAACACAATATTTTGCTGGTCTTTTGCACCATTCACACATTTCAACCTGTTCCATTTCTGGCTCTTTCTTTTTGCAATGTGAACAAAATTCAATCGGGTGCGGATCATATTGATCTCGATCTGTTTTTGTTTCTGCACCGCAACACTTAGTTAGTAACTTCTCCACTACCATCTTCCTCCTCGTTTATAAGCGTCAACCACATCTAAGCATTCCTCACAAATAAGTATTGGTTGTTCCGGATCGCTTCCACCTATTCTTTCTGCTTTCGTAAAAATGACTTCATCTTTTAGTTGTTCGCATATAATACATCTAAATAATTCGTTCATCGGTTAGCCTCCTTGCTCTTAAGTTTCGTCAGATACTCAAGCTGATAGTGTGCGTACTCAAGTTCATACTCATTTCTCAATTTCTCTTGTTCTTCTTCGATAGATTCAAGATATTCATAGAGGGCAGTTATTTTCTTTACATCACTGTGTATCCAATAGCTTTCGTATACACTTTTAATCCAGCCAGCCAACTCTACAGCCGTCATATCGTTTTCGTTGTATCCAGCATCTTTTTCTAAGTCCACTAAGAAACCACGTCTAAGCTCCTTTGGTGCATCCTCTGGTAAGTTAATAAAAATGTATTGTGCATCTTCTTCCGTTGAGCAAAGGTTATATCTTCCTTGTGTTCTGTAAAAGGTAACAAACTTCTTTATAGGTTTTTCCATCCTCTTATCTCTCCTTTGGCTTTATGGTATAGTTTTCGCATCCGAAAAATAAGATATATAGTTGTGACGAATCCAGAGCCTTATTTAAGGCGTTCTAGTTTTTACCCTTCCGAATACACTACTTCTTCCGTATAGTCGTTTGTGTTGTGCCTAGAATCGTCCTGATGACCAATTGACTTTAATCCCTTGTCTGTTAATGTGATCGTTCTTGATGATTTCCCCTTCTTTGTTATAAATCCATCTCTTTCAAGACGATCTATATGCCCTTGTACAGTTGATGATGATGTTAACCCGACTTGCTTCCCAATCTCTCGAACAGTTGGCGGATAACCATTTTCAAATCCATAGGAGTTGATAAAATTTATGATTGCTTGTTGTCTGCTCCGCATGTTTACACCGCCTCTTTAATTTTCTGCACTACTTCTAGTTCATACTTTGTCAGTTCTAAACTTTCACTTTGGATAGCTTCTGCAATTTTTGCTAGCCCGTAGGCATCAGCAACATTATCCGAATCAGTATCAAAATCCCATTTTCTATACACGCCTTTCAGCATTTCGCTTTTTTTGGCATTGTGATTACCCGTAACAAATTTCTTGAGTTGTGATGGAGATACGTTGTAATAAGTGTATTTGTTAAGTTCTAGTAGATATCTTAAGAACCCAGCTAACACATGCTGAAAGTGAACCGCTTGCCCTTTGCTCAGGTGTGACACGTTTTCTATGCACACAATCGAATTCACAGGTAAGTGAGATAGAATTTGTTCACAGTACTTAAAAATTTCGCTATATGTTGCACTAAGCGGCATTTTAAGCACAACTTCTCTGGCTAAAATAGTTTCATTGTCGGTTATAACCGTTAATCCTGTATTTCCGCTTGGGTCTATTCCTACAAAATGTGTCATGCCTTCGTCCCTCTCTCCCTTTGCTCTGCTATTTGCTCTACCATGTCCATGAATTTTCCTTGCATAAATTCCGCTCTGTACTCACTCGGTATCCCCATCGCTGAAGCTTCACAACTAATCCGGTACAACGTCCAGTCAACCTCTTTCACCTTTTCAAACAGTGACAATTCGAGAGATTCAAATATCTCCGTCATTTCCCGTTTGTAGTATCTCTGCCTGTTTTCCTTGCTCGTTTTCTTTCCAGAGGATTTCGGCGGTTGCTCTAATACGTTCATCCCATCCCCTCCGTTCATCATTGGCTATCGACTCGGCATCATACATTTTGTTTGCTCCTTTTCATTTCTTCTGCTAGTTTCATCAGTTCAGCCATTTCCTCGTCTGATACTGGTTGAGCGTCAGCCGTACTTTCCACAATCGGGATATCAGGCTTATACGGTTTATTGGCTCCTTGTCTTGCCTTGCTGTTTTCTTTTAATGCAAATATCCCTTGCCAACCGTTTAAAATGGATTGGTTTAAAATTGCTATTTTGTTAGAGTCGTCATCAGCAAGTTTGTCTAAATTACCTAGCAGCAATTTAATAGCTGTGTCTGTCATTGGCTTTTTGATTTTCTTCCTGTATTCAACAAATGATTCCAACGATTCAATCAAAGTAGGATTTGAGGTGTATTCCTCAAATGCGGTATTATCTTTTTTCTTTACATTCTTATCATTCTTATCTTTATTAACATTATTATTATTGTTCTCGCTCCGTTCTTTCTCCGTTCTCACACCGTTCTCACGCTGTTCTTTCTCCGTTCTTTCTCCGTTCTCACTTTCTTTTTTATAGCGGTCAAAACCTTGATATTCCGCATAGTTTACCACCGTAAATAGTGTTCCAAGTTCGGTATCTTCAATTTTCAATCGTTCTTCTTTAACAAGTTGTTCGATTTTTTTCGAAATTACTGAAAGTGAGTATTTTTTGATAGAACGGTTCTCTATATATTCCAAATCTTTTATGAGATTCCGGTAAGACCGGAGGAATTGACCGCGCCCAACTTGAATGCCTGAAACGGTAACACCTTCCTCCGCAAATACCGCGTTGCCGACAATGAAAAAGAAAATTCGGAACTTTACAACATCCTGCCAAATAGGGTTTTCGAAAATCTCCCGACTTGTTTGAAATGCTCCCTTCATAACGATCACCCAGATCTAATTCTTTTGTGTTCTGCCCTATGACAACTCTCGCAAAGCGTTATTCCATTAGATATCTTGAATCTCAACTTTTTGTATTTAGCAAACGCCTTTATATGGTGAGCTTGTAGATTTTCTTGAACTCCGCAATGTTGACAAGTAAATGCATCTCGCTTTAAAACAGCCATTCGCCATTCTCTGTATTCTTTTGTTCTTCTGTAGTCGCTATTTGTCATTTCCCATGGTGGAGTATTACCTTCCCAGATATAAATCTCACCTTCATGTACCCTTGCCTTATATCCGCTATGGGCATATCCTGAAGACCTTAAAAATTTCTTTTCATCAATAAGGCCTCTAATAAAACTACACTTCCAACAATAATGAATGTCGTTTTTAGCATAATGCGGATGACTCTCACATATTTCTTCGTAGCACTCATCACATGAATAAAAATCAACCAAAGTAAATCCATTGCCATTTTTCCATTTTTCTTTTCTGATAAACACCGTCCATGTCACCACCTACTTAATTTCCAGTACTTTATTAATAGCTCTTGCTATAAACTGCCTACACTGTATGCCCTCTGGTGTTTCGTCCAACCAGTCATGACATTCTGTACACAGGTGCATTAAGTCCGTAACTTTAGTTTTATGCTTTAATTGCTTACGTCCGGTTAGGTGTGCCCTTTCAGTAGCTGGCTTGCTTCCACAACGTTCACACACGCCGTTTGATCGCTGTTTAAGCTGTTTATCTACCTCTGGGCTAATATCGCCCATTTGGCGCTGTGTGGGCTTTATGCGTATACTCTTTGTGGCTTTAGGAGTTGGGTTAAAACCAAAGTCGTACATAAGTATCGCCACCTAGAATGGTAAATCGCTAGGATCAAAATCTATTGGTTTGCCATCGTCTGTGAATGGATCGTTTTGCGGCCTGCTGCTTGATTTATTGCTAGATTCGCGATTAGATTCCAAGAAGCGAACGTTATCTGCAATAACCTCTGTGACATAAACACGCTTACCCTCGTTGTTTTCGTAGTTCCTAACCTGAATCCGTCCTTCTACAGCTGTTAAGCGTCCTTTGCGCAAATAATTGGCGCATGTTTCCGCAAGTTGTCTCCATGTAACAACCGGAATGAAGTCAGCTTCACGTTCACCGTCTTGTGATGCGAACGGCCTGTCTACCGCTAAAACGAATTTTGTAACTGCTACACCTGAAGGTGTGTATGTCAAATTTGGATCAGTAGTTAATCTACCGATTAAGATAACTCTGTTCAACAATGTAATTCCTCCTATCTGTTCAGTAGCTCGGTGTAATGAATAATCCTATTTAATTTCTTTGTCTCCCTGCAATAACGGCAATTTTCACAGCGTTGCGGCTCGATTCTGCCAGACTTAACCTCTATCAAATGCGGCATATTGTCCCTAATAGAATCTAGTTCACGCTGAATGTCATAAGCGTCAATAGAAATGACTGCTTTGTCTGGTGGGTCCTCTTTGGATACAGCGACTATGATAGGTTCTATCCATCCGTCACGATCTTTTACAATCCGTTCTCCCTCTGTATAGAGAGACATTTGGGTTACATATCCACTAGCTTCTACAAAAGTAACGTAGCCTTTTTGATGGTCCCATATTTCTTTTTGAATCTTCTGCACCGTCTTAATGTCTGAAAGTCTGTTCCTATCTGGTGCATAGTTATCCATTTTGATCTTCCATTGTGCCCCGGCAAATTCAAAAGTAAGGATTACCTCTTTTTGTCCTTGAAGAACAAACATACAAAGAGGATCATTTTCTATAGTGCTAATCAATAAATCTGCCTGAATGAACTCCTTCTTTAGCTCTCCTTTTCTTTGTCCCTTGGATGAAATGATTTCAGGTGTGTTATTTTTGAATTCTTGGAAAGCTTCTGGACCTTCAAAGTAAGCATGTACATAAGAACCGATTAAGAGAGCATCAGAAGGAGGTTCGCTCCATCCTTGGAGCTTAGCCATTGCCCGAGCTTCACAATCTAAAAACTCTTTATACTGACTGTTGGACCAGTAAAATTTATTGGCATCAACCGAGTGGTAATTCTGATTGTTCAGGATCATTATTACCACCATCCTTATCAGCCTTTTTAGTTGCTGCAGCCTGAGACTTTATAAATTCTTCCTCAGTGTTCGTAGCCACATGGACTTTGCCAAAGTTAAAATAATCATCACGCTTTGCCATGTTATCCGTTAAGGACTTCCAAACCCCAGCCAATCGCAAATAATCATTTTCTGTAAAGGATTCTTGATTGCATCCCAAAAATTCCTCAATCATTTCCTTTGTCACACCATACTTTTCTTGGAATTTAAGCAATGCTTTTCTGATCCGATCAGCTAACGGTTCATCATATCCGTTGACCAAAGTTTGTCTGCACTGCTCCATAGCTGCATCAACAATGTCTCCCGGAATAACACCTAAGATACAAGCCCGAACACGCCGCGCCCCCATATTGGCTGTAAGCTCGTAAACATCCCGAGGATCGTCCAGTTTATCAATACGTCCCTTGGCTTTTCGTTCATGCTTGACGTTAAAGATCATTGAACGGCGTGTATTAGTTTCGATGTCCCAAGCGTAGGCTTCCATCTTAGACACTCCACCTATTTGCTCTAACTCGATCACGCCATATTCCATGTTGCCCCAATTTTGAGCTAGCACTTCTGCAAGACGGATAGAAGGACCACTAACCCTACTTCCACCCTTCGGATACTCATAGGCTGCTTCCTCGGCTAATTTCTTGCGCTGACAAGCCTGTATGATCCGATTAAAGGCTAACTGTTGGTCACGTGGAAACTGTTTAGCTGAAAATAAAGCAGCCTTAACCTGTTCACTTTGCCGTGTAGCCACCATTTCATGCGCTACAGTTCGGGATTGTGGCCCGCTTGGTAAATAGTCAGAATAATCAACTGGTGCGTTATCATCAAAACTCATGTCTTTACAACCTCCTAATATTTGTGTTATTGTTGCCGTAGAATTTTTATTAAAGCTCTGAATGACCTTGGTTGCCGCCTTGGTCATTTTTCATTTGCTGAACCGTTTCAAGATTATCAATTACCCTATCCAGATATCCGCGGGTAAGAAATTCCCCTATTGCTATAAATGCGCTGCCCACCGATTGGCCTTGTGTTTCTGATTGTAGTTGCTTCAGATCGCTTAGAGCCGCTTCCAAATACTTTTGCATCCTCTTCCTCCAATCTGCGTAAAATGCGCTCATATTCGTTCCGTTGTGCTTGGTTTTCGAAAACAAATCTCGGATAATCTCCATCCTTATATTTTCCGCCTACCTGAGCTAGTGCGAATCTAGCGGCAAAATCATTTCTCGCGGCGATCCTTATTTGCATATTCAAGTTCATCCAACCTCCTTACATGTACATATACGCTGCAATCTATTGCATCCAAAAGACATTCAAGGCAATGTGGCTCATTGTGTTCGTATACTTCGTATTTGGCCTCCTTGCCGCACCCGCACATGACCACTAGGTTGCACCTTCTTCCATCCGTTTTTAGCAAGTACGTAACCGAGGCGCTGCATTTCAGAAATGCTTAAATCCACAAATCCATATTCCCGCTTTTGCTCGTCTGTTATTTCATGCACCCACATGTTAGGCAACCTCCAAAGCTGTTGTATACCCGCTCAGTTCCGATATTTCCAATTCCAAGAATGTGATCCAACAAGGATCAGTAACTTGTCCACTTTCAAGCATCCAGCGTAGTTCTGCTATTCTGCGTTCAATATTTCTCATTCTACTCAGCCTCCACAAATTCACCGTTTTGCACCTTATAAAATGTATCTGCTTTGATGGTTTCTCCGTCTACGATGGCTGATTTGATAGCTAGTAGCGGGTAAGTTTCGCCGTTCCAATCTCCGCGCTCGACCACCACAATTGCGCTGCCTTTTGAACCTTTTGCTTTGCTTTCATATCCAGTTGCGATTGCTACGCTGTCTTTGCCCTCTACAATTGCTGCACTATGGTAGCCTGTGTTGGTTGCTGCACTACGGTCGCCTGTGTTGGTTGCTGCACTCTGGTAGCCTGTGTTGGTTGCTGCACTCTG
>RCUO01000652.1_pt1 | contig 16266 bp, 15 predicted proteins | sample 2166161 | NCBI WGS metagenome assembly RCUO01 (sample SAMN09932617, study PRJNA488358) | compost metagenome | feature: garden; material: soil; isolation source: compost soil in cyclohexanecarbonitrile-enriched culture | place: Germany: Experimental Botanical Garden Goettingen | collected 2016-01-27 | reverse complement strand
GGATAGGGGCATCATAAGCGGGCCTGAAAGATACCGGTAGGCAAGCCGCAGGCCGTCTGAAAAAGCCTTGTTGCGGCGCCCGAACAGCAGATAGGTATGCAGCCATTCCTCCAGCATGCCAGCCTCAGCATACAGCGCGGATGACTGGGAAGTAGGCTGATAGTCCAGCCTGTCAGGATTTTTGCGGGAATATACGATCCGTTTTACGGTCTCCTCGGATAAATGGAACTCCATAGCGAGCTCGCGGATCCCGACGCCATGGCGGAACTTGTCCAGAATGAACTGGTTACGTCTGACCAGGGTATGGCGGTAGCCCGAAACCTCGCCCCACGCTTTCTTTTCCTCATCTAAAGGGATGTAGAGCAGCTTGCCTGCTGCATATTTTTTGATTTCCTTAAGCAGGTGCTCCGGTAAAAGGTCTCCGGCATTTTCATAGTTCATGATCATCACCACATTTGTAAAAGTATACCTGATTATAACGCAGAGAGCTTATCACAGGATATGCCAAAGGCCCGTAAAATTGCTTATGCTGCCCGCAGAAGGCTATAATAGCTACTATATCTGTTCTAACCTGCATCAGAAAGTAGGATTACTATGAAAGCCTTAATGCTGTTCCTTTGGGGAGTTGTCCTGTTTATTTTCACCTGCGCTGCTGATTCCAGCTTCTGGAGCAAAGGGGCAATGCCGTATTTTCACCTGACGCCGTCCCCGGATTTCCGCAACCTGCTCCAGATGGACATAAGGTATACCGAACTCTTCATCACCCGCAAAATCGGCCACTTTGTAGGGTTTGCAATCTTCGGAATGCTGCTCTACCGGATTAATAAAAGCTACATACAAAGTATTATCTGGTCTATTCTGTTTGCTGTCTCAACAGAGATCTTCCAGCTTTATTTCGGGCGGGACGGAAGAATATACGACATGGTCAATGACTCCGCAGGTATTGTTACCGGAATAATCCTTATTGCCGTGGTGAAAAGATGGAATAGAGCTGCCGGATTGCAAAGCAGACGCAGGTGAATTTGAAGCTATCACTGAACCACAGCAGAATAATTAGCAGGTACAAAACGACGTCCATTCAAAGAAACAGAATGGACGTCGTTTTTACGTATTCATTTTAACTGGATTCGCGCTGTCTCCACAGCGGACTTAACAGGCAGCCGCTGAAAATCAGCAGATTAGCCGTAATGGTGATCAGGAACACGGTACGGGGACCTGACAGCTCAGAGATCCAGCCGGATGCGATGATCGCAAACGGCATACCCAGCTTAAAGATAGAACCGGTAATCCCGCTTACCCGGCCAATCAGATGATAAGGTGTTGTCTCTTGGCGGAACGTCCAGATGCTGACTGTACTTACGGTCTCGAAGCAGCCATACAGGAACAGTCCTCCGGCAAGCAGATACACGGAATGCGACATATAGAACAGGATGCCTGTCAGCCCGGTAAATAAGCACGATAGCGTGATTAAGCGCCCAACCGGAAACAGCGTCCGTAACTTAACAATCAGCAGGCTTCCGGCCAGTCCGCCGAGCCCTGCAGCCGAGAATACGATTCCCAGCTCAAGGTTGCTCAGCATGAGTTCATCCTTGGCGAAGAAAATAATAGTGGTATCCACCATACCTGATGTACTGTTCAGGAATACCACGGCAATGCTCATCGACAGCAGCAGGCGATTGCTTCGCAGCTCGGCCCAGCCTGCCCGCAGCTCCTTCCAGAAGCCCTCTCTTCTGCCAGCCGCAGATTGTACGGGCTCATTGGTTCTGATAAAGCTTAAGGTTACGAACGCCAGACTGAAGGCAACTGCAGTAAGCAGCAGGGCTTCATGCATTTTCGGCAGCATCAGCAGTAATCCGCTCAATACCGGCCCGGCAATGCTGATAAAGGTTGTGACGAAATTATAGGAGGCATTCGCAGGCGTTAATAACGCCAGGGGAAGGGAATGCTTGACCATAGCTACACGGGCATTGGAATAGGCATAGCCGAAAGTCATTAGCATAAATCCGGCTGCATAGAACATAGGCGCAGACTGATGTCCGCGCTCAATAGCCACATATAATGCAGCCAGAATAACAATCTGCAGCAGAATAGCGGTTAAAGACCATCTTTTCTTATGTACCCTGTCGACGATTACACCGATGAACATCGCCAGCAGCAGGTTCGGCAAGAACTCAATTCCGCGCATCGCGGACATGATCACGGATGATTTCGTGAAGTCGTAGAGGATCAGGGGGAGCGCAAGCTCGTAAATTTTGTTTCCCAATGCCATAACGGCCCCGGCGCCAAGCAGAATCATAAAGCCCGGGCTGCGCCAGATTGAAGGGGCTGGTGATTCTGTCTGTATTGTTGCTTTGATCATTATAATGTCACACTCCTCTTTACTAACGGGTTGCCTCAAATTATACTTTTACAAAAGTGGAACAAAAATAGAAAGATAATTTTCGCCCTTTCGCCTTTTAGAGGAGGAGTAGATTTGGATATAGAGGAATATTATCTGCAGCTAAAAAAGCGTTTCGAAGCACAAGCTGACGGCGAATGGTTTCCGGTTACGATAGATGAACTTGCGTTAGTCTTTGACTGCACCCGCCGTAATGCGCAATTTCTGATTCAAAAGCTTAAAGAGCAGCACTTCATTGGCTGGAAATCAGGGCTGGGAAGAGGGAATTTCTCACAGCTGGCCATGCTGCGCAATAAAGAGGAGCTGATTCTGGCGAGGGCACAAAGCCTAAGTCAAAAAGGGCAGTTAAGTGAAGCCTTTGCATGCATACAGACGAGTGAACGGGAATCAGTTCATGCTGAATTCCATACATGGCTGGGGAACAGGTTTGGTGTGCAGAAGGAGCGGAGTGAGCAGGATATTCTGCGTTATCCGTTTTACAGGCCTGTCCCGGATCTGGACCCGATGAAGGTAGTTCGGCGTACAGAAGCGCATATAATCAGCCAGCTGTTCGACACCTTGACACAGTATGATCCGTCCGGCAAAAGGCTGAAGCCTGGCCTGGCTCATCACTGGGAGCATGATGGAGCATTCACACGATGGACTTTTTATCTGCGTAAAGGTGTGCTGTTTCATCACGGTAAACCGTTTAAGGCGGAGGATGTACAGTATACCTTTGACAGGATTCGGGAGTGGAACAGAGAGGACTGGCTGATTAATAGTTTGCAGTCTATACAGATAACCAGTACGTACAACATCTGCTTTGAGCTGCGGGAAAGGAATGCGCTTTTTGCACATTTTATTGCTGCTGAACGGTTCTCCATTGTACCGGCTGATCTGGAGCAGCTCGAAGCCAGACATGACTATGCACGGCTGCCGGTAGGCACCGGACCGTTTAGTATGCGGATCAATACAGAGTCGATGCTGATCATGGAAGCCAATGAGCATTATTTTGCCGGCCGTCCGTTTTTGGATGCCGTTGAAATGTGGGTCTGGCCTGATTATGAGGAGGAGCTGCGGCATACCCAGCCTTCCGGACAACCGCAGCTGCTGTATTTTGAAGCGATGGATAAGGGGGAAGCCAAACAAACATTGAATCAGCTGGAAGCGGGCAGCACAGTACTTACCTTCAACCTCTCTAAACCGGGAATTCTTCAGGACTATAGTCTGCGTAATGCTATACATCTGGCTCTTAGCCGTGAGCAAATGATCCGTGAGCTGAAAGGAAGAAGAAATAAGCCCTCATCAGGATTTCATCCCGGCTATTATGAGGCTGGCTATGGAAGCGATGCATCAATTGCAGCAGCAAGAATAAGCGTAGAACATTCCACTTATAACGGAGAAGCGCTGCAGCTCTATACCTATGAATATTTCAGTAATGAGGAGGATGCCCGCTGGATTATGGCAGCATGTAGCCAAATTGGTGTGCAGATAGAACTGACCGTCCTGCCGATCAGGGAGCTGTCACAGGCCGAGGTGATCCTCCAGGCGGATATGATCTATGCCGGAGAAGTGCTGGGAGACCAGCCCGTGATCACCTTAATAGAAATGTATCGCTCTCAGCACGGGTATATCCGCAATCATCTGCACGCCCCGCTCAGGGCTAAAGTGGATGCCATGCTCGCTGATGCTTTGACTGAAACAGGCGAGGACAAGCAGCTGAATGTGCTTAGAGCAGTTGAGGAAGAGCTGAAGCAGCAGCTGAATGTGCTGTTTTTATACCACAGTGTCCAGGAAGTCGGTTACGACCTCTCTCTTCATGGCATCTCTCTCAATGCTTGGGGGAAGATCAACTATAAGGATGTCTGGGTAAAATAATACCGGAAAAACCTCCCTGGAATATGAATCCGGGAGGTTTTTTGCTTGCGGTACATGGTATATCAGCACACGTACAGATATCTCCACAGGATATCCGCCATCATCAACGCTTCCTGTTCAATCCGGTCGTACAGCCGGATGCTGGCAGCATAGTCTTTATTCAGCATCGTAACAGCTTCCTCTTTGGTCATTGCAAGATGCTCATAGAACATTTTCCGGAATTGCTCTTTCGGAAAATAAGGGTTCAGCTGAGTGAGGAAATCTATAATTTGGTCAGCATTCTCATACCAGCGTTTTTCTGCTGCAGCTGCGGCTGCGGAGTCGCCTGCTTTGGCTGCTTTTACCAGGTCGGAGGCGATCACCAGATGATCTTTGATCAGCGCGCTGTAAGTATTGGCTGCAGCATCTCCGTGAAAGGGCCGTATCGCGTTGCCCATATCGGTTGCATTCCGAAGAAGCCGGGCCAGCACGGCATCTGTATCCGGTAAGCCGAACACGAGACTTGTGATCGCCATGCGGGTCCAGGCCACATGCTGCTCCCACAGGGTGCGTGTCAGGTTCTTGAAGGCTACCTGTGCATGGGTCAGGCAGACAAGCTGCGGCCCGTAATAAGCCGGAAAACAGTGTGAATTACCATGAGCAGTAGAAGCGGCATAAGGGCTGACGCCCCTGTAAGCATACATTAAAAATCCCCCTCGGACATTGATACCCTATCCTATGGTACATCCGCCTAATTGGTTCTAAGCGTCTGCTGTGCGGACAGCAAAAAGGAGAGCCTGCGTAATGCAGGCTCTCCTGTAACTAACGATACAGCTTATTTAGGTGCAATAGTAAAGCGGAAGAAGTACGGGCGGTTAGCCGGCAGCATAAATTCTTTGTGAATCGGTGCTCCCCAGCTGTCATCGCCGCCGACACCCATCTGCTTGTAATTCACTCGCAGTACAGTTTTGTCTGAGGCAGGCAGCTTATAGACATGGTCACTGGCTTCAAGCTCATCCGGGGTCCAAGGCATTGCATTAAGCTCGAACAGGGAAGGAGCATCTATCTTGAAGCCCTTGCCGTCTGCACCACTGGTTAACGAGGCGAATCTGACATCGGTTTTGTTGCCTGATTCCTGCGGACGCAGGTAAGGGGTGAACTGGTCACTCACCTTGCCGCTATAGCTGCCGACAGCTGCACTGGTGTTACGGTCCCAATGGTTCTCATGCGGGCCGCGGCCATACCAGGAGATCGTATCAAGTCCGCTGTCCAGCACAAACATCATACCGAATTCCGGAAGCTCAGGCAGGCTGCTGCTGCCCGGGTTCAGCTCCTGGCTGATTTCTACAGAGCCGTCACTGCGGACATCGTATTTCACGCGCAGAATGGAATCCGGACCAGTGAACAGCACGTAGTCTGCAGAGATGGTGCAGCGGTTGTCCTGAGCCTCAAAGCTGAAGCTGATCAGGCTTTGGCTGTTTGAAGCCTCTTTCCATACAGCACTGCGCTTGTCGAGACCGTTACCCAGGTCGTTGTCGGTTACCGCTCTCCAGAAGTTGGTTCTGGCCGGCTGCAGAAGCTGCTCCTTACCGTTTGCAACATAGGAGTAAAGCTCTCCGCTTGTTGTATTAAAGGAAACAGAGAAGGCTTCCCCGGATACCGTAACATTATCATCCTGCTCAGTCACCTGAAGGGACCCGCCGGCATTAGTCCGGCTGGAGGCAATCCATGGCACCAGGACGAACTGCTCCCAGGCAATTTCATGACCTGCTTCCGACCAGGCTGTAGCTTCAGCCTGTGTGAAGGAGAGGGTTAGTACAGCTTCCTTATCGTTCAGCAGATCGCTGGCTTCATAAGGAACAGATACTTCGATAGTTTCACCTGGAGCAGCAGATACCTGCAGAGTGCCTTGCTGAGCCGTTTCACCGTTCAGGGATACATTCCACTGCAGCTGATATTCACTCAGATTGCTGAACAGGTAGTTGTTCTTGATCTGGAAGCTGCCTTTTTGCAGGTCAAGGGCAGTGAGCTTGATGTACTGATAGCATTTTTTGACCTCAAGCAATTTCGGGGTTACCGCGCGGTCAGCGAACAGCAGTCCGTTACCGCTAAAGTTGCCGTCATGCGGGCTTTCGCCGAAATCACCGCCGTAGGCCAGATACTCGACTCCATCCGCCGTTTTGGTCCGGATCGCCTGATCCACCCAGTCCCAGATGAATCCGCCCTGGATGATGTCGAATTGATCGAACAGCTCGGTGTAGAGGTGCAGCCCGCCGCAGGAATTACCCATTGCATGGCTGTACTCGCAGAGAATGTACGGCTTTTTCGGATTGTTTTTGGCATAGTGCTCAACTTCATTGGGTCTGATATACATAGTGGATTCGATGTCGCTGGCCGCTTCGGAAGGTCTGTAGTGGAAAATCCCTTCATAATGCACCGGACGGGTCGGATCTGCTTCTCTCAGGTAATCGTGCATGGCAATGAAATTGTCTCCGCCAAAGGACTCGTTGCCGAGTGACCAGATGATGACCGACGGATGGTTCTTGTCGCGCTGCATCATGGCATTACAACGGTCGATAACATTTGCCCGCCATTCCGGTCTGCTTGCCGGTACGTTGGTTTCTACCAGCTCTTCCTGGCCGTATTTCCAGGAGCCGTGAGTCTCCAGATTGGTCTCATCGATGACATATAAGCCGTATTCATCGCACAGCTCATACCAGATGGACTGGTTCGGATAGTGGGAAGTACGCACAGAGTTGATATTATGGGATTTCATCAGCTGGACATCGCGGATCATATCCTCTTTGGAGAGGGCGCGTCCGGTGTCACAGGAGAATTCATGGCGGTTGGTGCCCTTCATGACAATGCGCTTGCCGTTGATTTTCATCAGGCCGTCTTTGATTTCAAAGGTACGGAAGCCGACCCTGCTGCTGACCAGTTCCTGCACCTGCTGCTGATCGTCAATAACGCTGATGACTGCAGTGTACAGGTAAGGCTTCTCGGCGCTCCATTTCTCAGGGTTTACGATATGCTGGCTTAACTGAATCTCCTGAACATCCGTTCCGTTAAAAGTAACAGCGGCAGACAGCGGCTGCTCCCAAAGCGCCTGCTTTTGTGCGTCATAGAGCTGTACTTCAACCGAATAAGGATTGAATTCACTGTTAAAATAATTCTCCAGCTGGAGCTTCACTTTTAGTTCAGCATCTGTAAATGCTGCGTCAAGCTCTGTTACTACAGAGAAGTCGGTAAGATGAACCTGCGGAGTAGTATACAGGTAGACATCGCGGAAAATCCCGCTCAGCCGCCAGAAATCCTGATCCTCCAGCCAGCTTGCATCACACCAGCGGTATACTTCTACAGCCAGCTTGTTTTCGCCTTCCCGCAGGTAAGGGGTAAGATCATATTCCGATGGAGTAAAAGTATCTTCGCCGTAACCGACCAGTTCACCGTTCACCCAAACATAGAAAGCGGCTTCCACCCCTTGGAAGCTGATGAATACGGGCTGACCAGCCCAGCCTTCAGGTACTGTAAACGTACGTGTGTAAGAGCCGACCGGATTGTATTTGGTTGGTGCAAACGGCGGCTTCAGATCCGGTTCGGATTCAGCCCACGGGTAACGGACATTGGTATATTGCGGGTAGTCATAGCCCTGGAACTGCCAATGTGAAGGCACAGGGATCTCGGCCCAGCTGCTGTTATCGTATTCCAAGGTATAGAAATCCTTAATGCGCTGCTCCGGAGTCTCTGCAAAAGCAAACTTCCAGCTGCCGTTAAGGGAATGATAGTTAGGTGATGCTGCAAACTCGCCTTGAAGTGCCTGCTCTACAGTTGTATAGGAGATCATAGAGGCATGAGCCGGCAGGCGGTTCAGCTGAAAAATTTCGGGATTGTTATTCCATTCGGGATAACCGTTGGCTGGTGGTTGGTAGTCTAGCTTCTTGCGCACATTAACATCTCCTTGTATTGTTATATTCATATTATAGAGCGCCAAAAGGATATAGGATATAAAAGGATATTAGTGTCTTATAATAAAATATGAAACAGGAGGACAACTATGGAGAGCATGATGGTGTTCTGCGCGGCGGATGATACGCTTCAGCTGCCGCTGTACGCTACAACGATCGGATACTGGGAGCATCAGGAAGAAACGGCCCGTCCTGCCGGGTTTCCAGATTACCAGCTGCACCAGGTTCTGAGCGGCAAAGGTGAGCTGACAGTCGGGGAGAGGAGGTATGTGGTCGGACCCGGTGAGGTGTTCTTCACCTTCCCTGATATTTCTCATTCCTACACCCCGATTACCCGGGAGTGGGAGCTGGCCTGGATTTCGTTTAACGGAAGGGAGGCTGGAAGCATGCTGTCATATGCGGGAGTCCGTGAAACGGGAGTCCGCAGATTGAGGGATTCAGAGCTGATGGTTCCGTTTCATGAGCTGCTTCAGCTGCCGGATGCCAACGATCTGGAGAATAATCTGGAGCGCTCCAAGCTGCTGTACGCGATGCTGCTCGACCTGAAAAGGAATCTGCCGCCAGCAAGCGAGGAAGATGAGCTGGTGCGGATAAAACCGGTGCTGGAGCATATTGAGCTTCATCTGCACCGGGCGCTGTCTCTAAAGGAGCTTGCAGAGGTCATTTCTGTTTCCCCGCAATACCTGTGCCGGCTGTTTCAGCGGACGGTTCATGACCGGCCGGTAACCTATATCAACAAGCAGCGCATCAATCGCAGCAAGCAGCTGATGTTTCAGCAGCGGGAGAAGAAGCTGTATGAGATTGCCCAGCTGACCGGCTTCGAGAATGCCAGCTATTTCTGTGCTGTATTCAAACGGTTGACGGGGATGCAGCCGGAGCAGTTCAAGCAGCTGCACGGGCTGGATTGAGTGAAACGGGAAAAAGGCACGTTCCGCATTGTCCGGGATGGACAGCAGAACGTGCCTAAGCGTGTTAAAGAAACTGAATAAGGCCAAATACTATGAATAGTGGGCCTATACAGATACAAACTGTGCCTCTAAAGGTCATGAGACTAATATATGTACCGCTGGGCTCTGAATCCCCCTGCACCTTCCAGCCCTCATTCGTTTTCCAGGCAAAGTCAGGGTGCTTGCGGATGTATAAGCCAAATGCGATCAATCCGATACCAAGTATAAGCAAAAATATCCCGAGTATCATACCATCAGCTCCTTTCAACGGTTATACGTCATGGAGCGGGGATTGTTGCTGTTTATTTTAAAATATACCGGGATGGCCAGACTAAGACTTGCTAAAAGGGACATCATGGAGTATCGTAGACATAAAGAGTCTGTAATAGCTTTTTTTAATATTGCGGACATTATAACTCTGGAAAAGGCGGGATATTATGAGTGGGAAAGTAGATGTCGTTATTATCGGAGGAGGACCTGCAGGTCTAAATGCGGCATTGGTTCTGGGACGGGCCCGGAAATCTGTTATTGTGATTGACGATCTGCAGCCAAGGAATATCGTTACCCGCGAGACGCACGGATTTCTTACAAGAGACGGAGCAAGTCCGCGGGAATTCAGGAAGGCGGCGCATAAGGAGCTGGCGGCATATCCGTCAGTAAACCGTGCCAGTGATACTGCTTCTGCCGTTACAGGGAAGGATGGGGCTTTTGAAATTACAACAGTCTCAGGTGCTGTGTATTCTTGTAAGAAGCTGCTTTTTGCTGTTGGAAAAAAGGATCTTCCGTTGTCCATTAACGGACTCGCTGAGGTCTATGGCAAAAGCGCCTTTGTCTGCCCGTATTGTGACGGCTGGGAGCTCCGGGACAAGAAGCTTATTCTCCTTGTGAACGGAACTCACGCCCTGCACTTGGCTAAAGTAATCTCCGGCTGGACGAAGGATTACAGTATTTGTACTAACGGACCGGCGGAATTATCGGATGAAGAACGCGGAGAGCTGTCGCGGCATGGGGTGCTTGTGCATGAAGCAGCAATAGAAACGATAGAATCGGAGGAGGGAATGGTACAGCAGGTTCTATTGGAGGATGGAGCGCGGCTAGCGTGTGACGGTATTTTTTTCGCTCCCAAGCTGACAAGAGGCTCGGATCTTCCTCAAGCTTTGGGCTGCGAGATGAATGAAGCGGGCAGCGTTCTCACAGATGATTACGGCAAAACAAACATTCCCGGGGTTTTCTCTGCCGGCGATGCCGCCTCTGAGAAGTATCAGGCAATTGCCGCAGCTGCATCCGGCGCACTGACCGCTATAATGATTAACAGTGAGCTGAACGGGGAGGCCTGGGATGCGAGTGTGTCGGTGGAATAGAACAGTATGGAAGTCTAAATATACTGCAGGTTAGTGCATGGCCGCTTATATAATCTGCCGGTAAACTGGATGTATCTGCAGAAGAATCATGTGAAGCTGGAGGGAAATCATTGCGGGCGGCAACTGAAAATATAGATACCGTAAGGCTTATGCTAAGACCATTTACATTGCAAGATGCCCTGAGTATGCATGCTAACTGGATCAACGACAGGGATGTCCAGAGAAACTATGGTGAACCAGTTTATAGTAGTATACCTTTAGTAGAAGAGTTACTGCGTGAGTGGCTGCTGTCCTATAATAGAGAGGATTTTTACCGGTGGGCAATCATACTTAAGGATGATGAGGAATGCATTGGACAAATCGCCTTTTGTAAGGTTGACGCGGATCATCGTTTTGCAGAGATCGAATACTGTATCGGCCGGCCGTATCAGAATAAAGGGTATGCCACTGAGGCTTTAACAGCAGTAATACAGTATACCTTTACCCGTACTTCACTGCAGCGGCTGCAGGCATATCACCGCGGGCAGAATGCGGTATCTGGAAAGGTGATGCAGAAAGCTCACATGCAGTATGAAGGTACACATAAAGAAAGTTACTATTATAGCGATACTGGAGAATACGATGATAGGCATTACTATGGAATCGTAAAAGGAACGATATGATTATCATTAAGAGAAGAGCAGCCCCCGGCTGCTCTTTGTCTTATTCACCGTAAATAAATAGCTCCACCCTTTCTGGAGCAAATTTGAACAGTATGTAAGGATACTGTACTATTTAATGTAATGATTAATAGAGTAGACTTGACACCCTCACTTCCGATATTGCTGTGTAAAGGAGCAGGTAATGCTATGGATTATTCACTGCAACCGATTATTGAGGAAATGAAGCAGGAAATAGACAAGTGGATCGCATATATCAACGATAAGGATGCTGAGAAAATTGTAAAACGAACTACGCTTCAGGCGGGCATTCACGGGTACGCGCTCCTTAAATATGAGGGTGGCAGAGTGGATGTGACGGATTACCCGCTGGATTTATCTATGCCGGGCAAAAGCCGGCTGAGTACCAGCGGCGGGCTTACAGAGGAGCAGGTGCGGGAGCTTATCGTTCCTGAGCTTGCTCACTATATGCAGCATAAATTAAAGGCACTCCCTCCGGCAGTACTGGACTACCGGTTTAATTTTGAAGGGAACTTCGAAGTCGTAAGCGGCGGCACTGTCAAAGTGCTTATTCTCAAATATGTGGACGAGGCGAAGAAGCAGCAGCTGCTGGACCGGATCAGCTCCTATATCTCGAGCAAGCTCGAAGCCGGCAAATATCCGACCAAACCGTTAGAAACGTTTTTCTTAGCCCGGCATCTGCTGGATGAAGAATTGTTTCCTGTCTTAGATTCCGGAAGAATCGTGGGTCTGTATGAGCGGATACAAGAGCTAAATAAAGGAAGTAAGCTTCTTGCAGAGCACCGCAATACACTGACCGTGGCCCTAAGGAACTGGGTTGAGGAGCAGTGGCTGCCAAGATACTTTGAGCTCACCGGCAGTGAATGGCAGAAAGAATATAAGAAGAAGAGCGGTATTGTGCTGGAGGAGAGCGGGAGCGGACAAGAAGCGGAGAAGCTGGTGATCTATGGTGCAGTAAGCATCATCAGATATGAGCCCTCTTACAGCAGAATTACGGGGCTCACCTTCCTGAATTGCCTGACTGCCCTCGGCAGCACCCGGGCTGAACAGCTGATCCGCGAGGGCAGCGGAGCCTTCGCTGAGGAGGTTACCAGATTGAGCGCTGAACTGGTGGATTGTACTGCTAATGATGTGTTTGCTGAGGTAAGCATCCATATGAAGCAGGAATCAGGGGAGAGCTATGGTCAGGCACTCCGGTTCCTGACTAAGCTGCTTAAGCTGGGCTTTCCCATAAGCTATCAGATTAAGCTGAAATCCGCAGTTAAGCGCTGGCTGCCGCTCAAGGGACTGGCCAAATCGGGCACGCACCGTTTTTTTGCAAATGCGCTTGAGTATCCGGAGGTCCACCCGTTGCTTGAAGAGTACGCCAGGGCAGCCATGGAAACCTTCGAATGGTATACGGATACGGAAGGGGAGAAGTGCTGCATGCCTGGCAGCTATGCGGTCTTTGGTCTTGGTCTCACAGACCGGGCATATTTCCCTTTGGTCAGAGAATACATGGAGAAGGTAGACGTTGAACATCAGTCGGTCCAGAATGGGTTCACAGCAGCATTATATGGGCATTACGGAATTAACACGGAGACGCTTCCTATACTCGTGACGTGTATGCTGTATAGTACAGATTCATTAAAGCTAAAGATGATGAAAGAGATGGAGGATGAACGGCTGCTCAGACTGATGCTCAATCAGGTCCGTAGCCTCCAGTACTACCAGGTGGAGCATCTTGTGTACCTTATTTGGGGCGGAAAGGACAAGCTGAAGAAGCTTGCTGACAAGGCTGAAGGGGAAAAGAAGCCGGTTTTTGAAGAGCTGATGCAAGCTGCCGGACGCGGCTAACTAAAGATCCTTCAGATTGTGATGCAGCCTGGTGAGCATGTCTGTCAGCAGATTCGTCTCCTGTTCACTGAAGCCGTTAAGCAGCTGCTGGATAAATTGGGTCCGTTCCTTGTTAAAGTTTATAATAAGGCTACGGCATTCCTCAGTCAGCCGTACAAAAGTCACCCGCTGATCTTCCGGGTTGCGTCTTCTGGTCACCATGCCTTCCGCCTCAAGCTGCTTTAGATGACGGGTAATTGCAGCACTGTCGATGTGAATGGCCTTTTGCAGATCACTCTGGGTAACCTCATCCGCAAGATATAGCTGATAGAGCAGATCGTACCTCGAAGAGCCGATCCCGGTGCAGCGCTCGAACTTCGGGCTAAGCTCATTACCCATTTTTTTGAGCAGGTACAATACAGCTTCTTGTTCCATTGAACAATTCATAGTGTTCCCTCCTTGATGATATGTTAAAAGAAGACGGAGCTGTTCTCCGTCTTCTGCAATAGCTGTTCAAGTAAGCAGATAATGTTTAACTTAAGCCCAAACCGTTGTTTGGTCAACTGGCAGACGGTAAGAATTGAAGCCCTCACTGGCAGCCTTACCGATAGTCAACAGCATAACCGGCAGATAGCGCTCTTTGTCCATACCGAAGGCATCAGCGATCTGGTCCTTTTCATAGCCGCCGATCGGATTCGTGTCATATCCGTGGGCACGCGCAACCAGCATCAGCTGCATGGATACCAGGCCGGCATCGAGCAGAATAATATCGCGCATATCTTTATCGCTGATCTGCGAATACAGCGGCTTAAAGGCATTCAGCTGATATTCTTTTACATCTTGCGGCATATAGCCGAGCTCCACGGCCTTGCCATAAATTTCTTCGGAGTAATCGAAATTGTTCATGTCTCCAAAGACTGCAATGACAGCAGAAGCCTGAAGTACTTTATCCTTATTGAAACGTGAGAGGGGAGCAAGCTTTTGCTTGCCTTCTTCACTGTCAATCACCAGGAAGCGCCATGGCTGCATATTGATAGACGAAGGAGCCGTACTTGCTTCCTTCAGAATTTCCGTCATTTCTTCTCTGCTGATTTTCACAGAAGGATCATAGGTTTTGATGGAACGGCGTCCATAAACAATCTCATTGAAATCATTGGTTTGCTGGAATTCTTTCATGCTGGTTCTCTCCTTGATGTTATATTTTATTTATTTGATCCGTCAATAATTGAGGGGTCAACTATTTATGTGTTCAATATATTTCAAATTCATTGCGATTGCAATAGTCTAATTAAAATGAATCACAAAAGAAAGTTACCTGTTCAGGAACAATATTACATCTGTGCTATTCTCATCAACTTAATTTGTGCCTGCCGGGTTAGCCTTTCCGCACATTTCATCCCTTATTCATCCCGGCGGCACTTCGTTAATCCAGGTTCATTCCCCGTAGATAAACTGCTCCACTTTGCCCGCAGTCACATCCAGCTCAGGTCTCGAATTGTCGATTACCGTTACACTTCCTTCCGGCAGCGGCCAGGCGACTGTGCGGGGGCTGAAGGCTGAGCGGAACTGCTCCCAGTTACGGAATTTCCAGCCGTCCAGCGGGGAGTTGCGGCTGGTAATCCGCTCGCGGAACAGCGATTCATCCGCCAAGGTGACCAGCACAACCTTTACATCAACCTCCTCCAGCGTTCTGCCGATCCGGCGCAGCTCAGCTCCGATCCATTCCGGGTCGGCGGCTTCCTTGGTAAAGGGCCCGACCACATAAATATCAGCGGCCAGGCCGATGTTATCAAGTGCGGCATCCATCGTGATCCGGTAGCCCAAATCGCGGCATAAGCTTTTATATTCATCCGAATCGCGGTCATTGGGGTCAAGCCCGTGCATGGTCAGGATGGCGGTAGCCGCAGGCCTTAACAGGATATCCATATCCATAACGGCCGCTTTGCGGCGGGCAGCAACTGCTTTGGCCAGTGTAGTTTTGCCTGCGCCGCCCGGACCGAAGAAAAACACAAGTTTGTTCATGAAAGACACTCCTTTATGTAAGTCAGACTGTATATATCCTAGCATTTTTTGCAGGTTAAGTTCACTCTGCAGATTTCATGTATAATAGACAAAAGAAAATAGAAGCTTACTTTGGAGGCAGTGCAGATGAACATAAGACCGATTGAACCTTCAGACAACAGTGCAATTGAACAGGTCATCAGGGAATGCCTGATTGAATTTGGAGGCAACCGGGAGGGGTTGGCCTGGGCAGACGACAGTATGCGGGATCTCTATAGCTATTACAACGAAGCGGATACCCTGGCATACTGGATCGTAGAAAAAGGCGGAACTGTTCTGGGAGGCTGCGGAATTGCACCCTTTGCCGGGTCGGAGCAGGTCTGTGAGCTGCAGAAAATGTATCTCGCAAGCACCACGAGAGGGACCGGCATCGCTGCTGAGCTATTGCAGACTGCGCTTGCTTTTGCCGGACAGCACTACAAGCAATGTTATCTGGAAACCCTGCAGACAATGGGAGCAGCGAACCGCTTCTATCAAAAGCACGGCTTCACTGCGCTTGCTGAGTCAATGGGGGGTTCAGAGCATTTTGCCTGCGATGCCTGGTATATTAAGGATTTAAGCTAACTAAAGGACAGGAGATACATATGAAGAAACCGATCATCGCCGTTGATATGGACGATACCATCTGCCATCTCGTTAAACGGGCCATATACCATAATAACAATGAATTTCCGACGCATCTCCTGCGCTATGAGGATATGATCGACTGGAACACAGACCATCTGCGTCATCCGGACAGCACGCTGGATATTTTTTTCGGGCGGCCGGGGCTGTATGAGGAGCTTGAGCTGTTCGATGAGCATGTGGTGGAAGAGATGGAGAAGCTGCACAATGCCTATGATGTCATTATCGTTACTGCTGCTGTCCCCAAAACCGTAGCCGAAAAATGGAATTGGCTGCAAAAGCATATGCCGTACATCCCCGCAGAGAACTTCTTCACCTGCAAACGGAAGCATCTGATCAACTTCGATCTGCTGATTGACGATGGTCCGCATAATCTGCTGCCTGCAGTGCAGGAGGGCAAGAAGGTGCTTTGCATCCCGCATCCGTGGAATCTCAGAGCACGTGAGGAATATGCGTTTCCGCTGATGACCTCCTGGAAGGGTGCGAAGGAGCGGATTGATGAAATCCTGCAGACTGGTCAATCGTAATTAAGGTTTTGAAAAAAAGGACACCTCCGGCACACTGCCCGCTACTTGATGG
>RCUO01000647.1_pt1 | contig 16393 bp, 14 predicted proteins | sample 2166161 | NCBI WGS metagenome assembly RCUO01 (sample SAMN09932617, study PRJNA488358) | compost metagenome | feature: garden; material: soil; isolation source: compost soil in cyclohexanecarbonitrile-enriched culture | place: Germany: Experimental Botanical Garden Goettingen | collected 2016-01-27 | reverse complement strand
AGCCTCTGCGCTTCAGACATATATAACGCATATAATGATACGTACATTGTAACTCCAGTTAAATCCTTAATAAATATAAGATAAAGTATGATTCATATAAGAATATGGAATTCGAGTTGTGGCTGATAACAGAAAAAAACTGTCCCGATTGACGGAACAGTCTGTTATCTTCTATATCGTTGACGAAAGCGTGCATAGTGATCCATAGAGCCCTGCCATTCAAGGACTTACTGCCCGGCAAGCTTAAATCCGTATTCCACAAATATATCGCCTGCACTTTTGGAGAACAGATAGTCATAAAATAGCTTCGCCTGCTCCGGATGTGTACTGCCTTTAAGCACGGCGGCCGGATATTCGATCGGGTCATGGGTGCTTGAATCGACCTTCATGGCTATCTTGACCTTGGGCTCGCCCGCGGCATCGCTGTTATAGACAAATCCCGCGTCCGCGTTGCCCGAGGCGACATAGGTCAGCACCTGGCGGACATCCTTGGCCATCACCAGCCGGTTCCCCAGCTTGTCCCACAGTCCGGCGCTCTTCATAAACTGCTGCGCGTACATACCGGCCGGCACCGACTCCGGCTGCCCCACCGCTATTTTGGCGAAATCGGGACCACTCAGCGTATCCGCCGCAACTGCGGTCAGCCCGGAATCGGCGGGCACGACGAGAACAAGCTCATTCGTCAGCAGATTTGCAGTCTGCGCAGAATCGGTCAATCCCTTGTCGTTCAAAGCCTTCATCTGCTTCATGCCTGCGGATATGAACAGATCGGAAGGCGCTCCCTGCTCGATCTGCTTCTGCAGTGTGCCCGAAGCCGCCAAATTCAGCCGGATCTTGATATCCGGATGCTCCCGCTCGAACAGCGGAACCAGCTTGTTCAGAGCGTCGCTTAGGCTGGCGGCGGCTGACACCAGAAGCTCTGAGTCCCCGCCAGACGAACCCGAAGGTTCGGTGGACGGCATTGCAGCCGGTTCCGAAGAGACAGCTGCACTCGTAGACGAGCCGCCTACTGTCTGAGTGTTCTGCGCGCATCCTGCCGCCAACAGCACGACAAACGCCAGCAGAAGCATGGCCCTAAGGGCTTTCCTCACATGTTGTTGAGTCATACTTCTTCCTCCTACCCTATGAATGATCTCTATTTATAATTATTTTTAATTAAATCACAGGAAGGCGTAGATGAACATGACGAACAATGAGGAATTTGCGACAATCCGTGCATCCAATTTTATCCTGCCGCACATCCCTTGGATTACGCGGGTATGTGGCATCGGCCATCTTCAGGTCAAATTTTAAAAATGGATACCGAGGACTGCAGCTCACCGGCGAGATTAGCGAGCGATTGGGAAGTGGCCGCCATCTCCTGGCTGCTCGCCGCCGCCTCCTCCGTTGCCGATGAAATATTTTCCACCGCCGACAATACGGTCGTAGTCTGGGCTGCCTGCTCCTCACTTGCTGCGGCAATCTCCATAACCTTCTGCCCGTTATCATTGACAAAGGATACGATGCGCTGGAAGGACTCCGCCGTACGTTCGGACAAATCCGCGCTTTCCTGCACCGAGCTCACACTGGACCGTGTATTCTCCTGCATGCCTTTGATGATCTTGGTGATCTGCTTGGTCGCCTCGCCGCTGCGCTCCGCCAGCTTGCGTACCTCGTCGGCCACCACTGCAAATCCCCGTCCCTGTTCTCCCGCGCGGGCGGCCTCAATCGCCGCATTGAGTGCAAGCAGGTTGGTCTGTTCCGCAATATCCTCAATAACCTCGATTATTTCGCCGATCTTCTGCGAATCATCTTCAAGACGCGTCATTTGTTGGCTGACGACCTGCATGCTGGAGTTGGACAGCTGAATAATGCCGTTGCCTTCTTCCGCAGCTTTGGCTGCTTGAACCGATAGCTCGGAAGCAACTTCCGTATTTTGAGCGACCGAATGAACGGCGGTGGATAATTCGCTGAACAGTTCGTTGATCATTCGGGCCTCTCTCGCCTGGCTGTCATTGCCGTGGGCAATCTCTTCGGCGCTTGCGGATATTTGCTGCGATGACGCCGCAAGGCTCTGGGCATGCGCGAGAATATTGCCAACCATCGTGCGAAGATTATGGACCATGGTATTCATACCTTTGGCTAGCTGCCCGACTTCATCCTTCGTGTCGATATCAAGTAGGCTGCGCAAATCTCCATCCCCTACGGCGTTCACCAGACTGGTCACCTTGGACAATGGTTTGGATATAATCCGGGAGATGAAATATCCCATCCCGACCGAGATCAGTACGGCAGCGATAATAATAAGGATCGTAATATTTCTGGACGAAACAAACAGGTCATTGCCCGCTTGCTTCGTATGGTCGCTCTCTGTTATCGAATTCTCGATCAGGTCATTGAGGAGCAGGCGGACCTCATCCCCCACTGTGGAGATCTCATTATCGATCAGACTCTTCATCTCTGCATTTCGCCCATCTTGGCGAAGCTTCATGGCCTGATCATACAGCCTGATGACTTCCGCCCATTTCTCGTCAAAAGGCTCGAGGATTTTCAATGACTCTGCACTCATTTTGGTTTTTCTGAATTCCGCTATACTGCTCTCCACAATTTTGGCCTCGGATTGATAGGTAGCTATAGAATTATCGAGACTCTCTTTGGTATCCGCAATGTAAGCAGCGCGGATGTTCACTCTCATCCGGGTATAGCTAACCTGCGCCGTCAAAGCCGATTTAACGGGAATCAGACCGTTATCGTACATTCCGCTGAGCGAGCTGTTCATTTTATTCAAATTGCTGATTCCATAAAGTCCCACAAACCCCAGAATGACCGATACAATTAGAAACGAAGTAATCAACTTGACGCTGGTTCTCATATTCTTTATCCATCTCATCACAATCACTCCCACGATATGTTTCTTACCCCAGTATTTTTGCTTGGATTTTGGATTGCTCTGTTCTATGTAATTCTTTCATCCCCCTTTGGCTGTTCACATATGTGTTTTTATTCACGACTTTTGATCCATCCTCAACCCTTTATCCATGTGCGACTTTGGGAATGAAGATGTCTTATCTTTTAATTCGACATTACTATACGAATAATGAAGATATAACTGTAAAATTTGCATATTTATGAATCATAATAGTTATTTATTCCTATTCATTCGCCTGGTTCGAATGATGAGTCAGCGTTGATTGTCTATGTATCGCATGCAAAAAAAACGCTGTTCGATCGAACAGCGCTCTTTTTCCCATATGAAACTGTCTGTACCTCTTCTATTGCAGCTCGGATGGCTTCACAATCGTTGCAACTTTGTTATGGGCGGAATACTTGGTGTCAACCTTGGTCGTATATACATCCTTCTCGCCGTCTTCTACCAAGACATAATTCAGATCAACCGTCAGCCTTTCCGTCTGCCAGGTTTTGCTGTTGGCGTACAATTTCCAGGTTACGCTTTTCGGTTGAATGACCGCCCCCTCATAGAGGTTCTCCCGGTCATAGAGTGCGATGACGGCCTTGGCCGCTTTCGCATCGGTTAGCGTAAATTGAAGGATCGTCTGTGTTCCGGCCGTGGAGACCTTCATGGATTTCTTATAGCCCTTGACCGACTCAAGCACGGAAGCGGGGTCGAATTGCCCCTTGGTGTAGAGTGAATACCAATCTTCCTGGTCCAGGTCGACCCAGTACTGGGAATCGGGGTCAATCTCTTCAGCGCTGTCCACCGCTTCTCCATTTGCCGAATCTCCGTACACATCGCCGCTTGCAGTGTCCTCGTCGTATTCATCGATAAGGTCGCTGCCGTCGACCACCTTGTAATATTCCTTGTCGTTGGCGTACAATTCGAAGTCCGTATCAAGGAACCCGATATTAACGGTGCCTGCCGCGGCAAAGCTAGGAAGACGATTGATGTCAAGGCTCAGCGTGTTGGTGTTGCCTATCCGCATGCTGCCGATCTGAAGGTCCTGTTTCTTCGTTGAACTCAAATGAAAATTCTTCAGCGTCTTCGAGGTAGCCGCCAATTTGGCGAGCATTTGATCCGCTGTTATAACTTTGGTGTTAGCGGCGGCGGATACCGTAACAGGATGGGAAGTCCATCCGAGCGAACCTGAAACCAATACAGCGCCTGCGATCAAAAATTTCCCCAGTGTTCTCCAATTGTTCCTCATGCATTGTCCCCTTTCGAATCCTTGCGGTAAAGCGGCGCCGTAGCAGGGCGAAAAACAAAAAAACTCCAAATAGACTTATGTCCATTGGAGTTGTCTTTCTTCCCTATCGGTTACCCCTATGGCGGCCTGGCGATCATGGCCCTCCGATGGATGGCTTTAGACCCATGGCTTTGTGTCATCATCTTTCGATGATTTTACCTTTAACGCGAATATTCGATTCATTTGATTAATTGCAGGACGATTGTCCTTTTCTTAAAATTTAACATGATCCGAATTTCCTGTAAATGCTTTTTAGCTGATCATCCGGAAGGACAGTTGCCCAGTGACAGCCGGTTAACCTGCTGCGTGCGGCGCAGCCGAAGCTCCGGCCTCAAGATGAAGTGCGTGATTTATGTCATTGGTGAGCCCTGAAACTCTCCCTATTTCTTCGTCTAAATGTTACAATCAAGGTCACAATCGAATTATAAGGAGAGAAGACGTTCATGTGGAAAGAGTTTAAGGCATTCGCATTCAAGGGAAATGTGCTGGATCTGGCAATCGGTGTCGTTATTGGGGCCGCGTTCGGCAAAATCGTCAGCTCCATTGTACAGGATCTGATCACCCCTCTAATCGGTATCTTGTTCGGCGGACTGGATTTTAAAGGCTTGTCTCTCAAATATGGTGATTCAATCATTACATACGGCAACTTTATCCAGTCGGTCATCGACTTCCTACTGATTTCCGCCTCGATCTTTCTGTTCGTCAAGCTGCTCAGCAAATTTCAGAAATCCAGCCCCAAGGAAGAACCTGCTCCTCCCGCTCCGAGCAAAGAGGAAGTGCTGTTGACAGAGATCCGCGATCTGCTTAAAGCGCAGAGCCGCGAGAAGGCATAAGGATTTACAGCAATACGTAACTACACAGGCAATGAATGACGAAACAGCGGCCGCCCGGACAAGCCATGATGTCCTTGCAGCCGCTGTTTCTTATTTTTTACGCGAACGACTCATCCTGCACCGGCCAGGGAAGAGGATTGTTGAACCGGCTCCAGTCCTGCTTCATTTCTTCTTCAGTCAGCAGGCAGCGGTTCAATCCAGCTTCGATGTCCTCGCGGTTCATATCGATCCCGATCAGGACGATCTCCGTCATCCGGTCTCCCCATCTCTCATCCCAGCGCTCTCTCGCCTCCGGCTCGTTCTCCAGTATCTCCCGCTGCTGTTCCTCCGGCAGGGAAGCAAGCCAGTAGCCAGCCGGCCCGAATTGGATCGAAGGCCCGGCCTGACCGATCGTCGCCGCGAAATCACCGCGCGCCGCCAGCCATACCAGGCCCTTGGCGCGGACGACCTGCTCCGGCCAATTGCCGAGCAAAGAGCCGAGCCGCTCCGGATGGAAGGGAATCCGGCTCCGGTACACAAAGGAAGCGATGCCGTATTCCTCGGTCTCCGGCGTATGCTCCTCTTTGTTAAGCTCCGCAATCCATCCCGAGGACATACTCGTCCGTTCAAAGTCGAACCGGCCCGTGTTCAGAATTTCTCCCGGGTCTACGACTCCATTGATGGACCGTATAATGTTGGCGGAAGGCTGAAGCTTGCGCAGAATTCCTTCCAGCTTGAGCAGCTCTCCTTCTTCAACGAGATCGCACTTGTTGAGCACCAGGACGTCGCAGGTCTCGATCTGGTCGATCAGGAGGTCGACGATATCCCGGTAATCTTCCTCTCCGGCCGCCTGTTCGCGGTCCAGAAGACTCTCGCCCGAAGCAAAATCATGCCAGAAACGATGCGCGTCCACAACTGTTACCATCGTGTCGAGCCGGACCAGCGACGTCAAATCGATGTCCTGTCCAGGGCTCTCATATGTAAAGGTCTGGGCCACCGGAACCGGTTCGCTAATTCCCGAGGATTCGATCAGAATATAATCGAAGCGTCCCTCCGAAGCCAGCTTGTACACCTCGCGCAGCAGATCGTCCCGCAGCGTGCAGCAGATGCAGCCATTGGTCATCTGGACCAGCTTCTCCTCGGTCCGTGACAAGGTATTCTCGGACTCCACCAGCCGGGCATCCACATTGATTTCGCTCATGTCATTCACGATAACTGCCACCCTCAGGCCCTCTTTGTTATGAAGGACATGATTCAGCAGCGTCGTCTTTCCCGATCCTAAATATCCGCTCAGCACAGTGACAGGAATTCGTTTCATTTGATGTCTCCTTTATATGGTTTGATATCCGATCTCTTCGGCAATTTTCCCGCAGAATTAGCGCGTCTCGCGGTGCAGCGTGTGTCTCTTCAGTCTTGGGCAGTACTTGCGCAGCTCCAGACGTCCGGGATGGGTCTTCTTGTTCTTGGTCGTCGTGTAATTACGGTCCCCCGTCTCGGTGCAGGCCAGCGTAACAGTAACTCTCATCGTGAATCGAACCTCCTTATTCGTAATTATTACGATTTATTTTTATATCGTAACGATTACTATTAATAATGTCAAGGTTAGACTAACTGTACACAACGCAAAACCAGCCTCTTTTCCCCTGAAGATGGAAGAAAGACTGGTCAGGATCATGGTATGATTTATTTTATGACAGGGACATTGATTGGATTGAGAAGAGGTTACAGAATGACGAGAAAATGGGTTCTTACGCTAGGGATAGGCATAGTTGCTGTCGTTTCGCTGATTGGGGTCATTTACAGGATGAACTATAACAATATAATAAATCCGCACTCGATTATGATTTCACAATGCAAGGTATCGGATGAAATCATCGCAGTAAAGGGGGGATTTTCGGATAGTGCGAATAAATTTACAGGCTATAAAGCCGCTTATGCCAATAATACGCTGTATTTAAAAATAACAGGGAGTATTTTGCCTCTTCCGAAGTCTACCGGGGATTTTAACATTTCGATTAAAAATGATTACGGCCATATTCAAAGCATATATTTGCAAGGTTCCGACCCCTCCCAAAATATACGGATTTGGTCCAGCCAACAATAAAACCCCGGGGCCGTTTTGAGCCATTGAGCCGTCTCCAGAGACTTTCGACGGGAACCAGTTCAAAACTTCCGGGGTCTGTCATGCTATACGTGTAAACTCATTCATGCCATCCCCCCGAGGGGAGGATGTTGGATGTTACGCAAACCCGCGAATGTCGTTCTCTTATCAGACTTGTGCCGCCAAACGATACACGCGCGCCTCGTACGGACGCAGATGAAGAGTGCGGATGCTGCCTTCCTCGGTCGCTTCATAGTTGGCAAGCTGCAGCTCCGCTGACGCATAGCGAATTCCCTTCGGCAGATGGAACAACGCTTCATCCGGCGACAGATTCGTTAGGATCAGCCAATGCTCATCCTCCAGCGTCCGGGTGTAGGCGTAGATCTGCTTGTGCGTCGGCAGAATAAGATCGTACGTACCGTAGACCAGAACCGGATGAGTCTTGCGGAGCTCGATCAGCTTCCGGTAATAATGGTAGATGGAATCGGGGTTGCTCTTCTCCGCCTCCACGTTGATTTCCTTGTAGTTCGGATTCACTTTCATCCAGGGAGTGCCTGTCGTAAATCCGGCCTGCTCGCTGTCATTCCACTGCACCGGCGTTCGCGAGTTGTCGCGTCCGTTCTTCCAGATAACCGGAATCAGCTCCTCGTGGGACTTGCCCTCCTCCCGCTCCAGTCTGTACCAGGTCTTCATATGAACGTCATCGTAGTCGTCAATGGATTCAAACCGCACATTTGTCATGCCGATTTCCTGTCCCTGATAAATGAACGGCGTTCCCTGCATGAGAAAATACATCGTCGCCAGCGCCTTCGCCGACTGGACCCGGTACGGGCCGTCGCTGCCGTAGGTCGAGACCGAACGGGGCTTGTCGTGATTCTCCATGAACAGCGCATTCCAGCCGCTGCCCTCCAGCTTCTTCTGCCACTCGCTCAGCACCTTCTTGAAGGTCAGGATGTCGAAGCCCGCATCCATGCTCTTGTTCCACAGCTCCATGTGGTTGAACTGGAACACCATGTTGAACTTGCCTCTCTCTTTGTCCACCCACAGATCGGCTTCGTCCGCCGTCACGCCGCTGGCCTCACCCACCGTCATAATATCGTATTTGTCGAAGGTCTCCCGCTTCAGCTCCTCCAGAAAATCATGAATGCCCTCGCGGTTCATATGCCCATCGAATGATCGGGCGTAGCGCAGGCCGTTCGGATTCGGCATGTCCGGGAAGCCCGCCAGCTTCTTGATATGGGAAATCGCGTCGATCCGGAACCCGTCGATGCCTTTATCCAGCCACCAGTTGACCATGTCGTACAGCTCGGCGCGAACATCGGGATTTTCCCAGTTCAGATCGGGCTGTCTCTTCGAGAAGACATGCATGAAATACTGCTCCGTCACCATGTCATATTCCCAAATCGATCCGCCAAAGATGCTGTCCCAGTTGTTGGGCTCTGCCCCGTCCTTCGGGTCCGCCCAAATATAGTAATCCCGCTTCGGATTGTTCCGGCTCGAACGGGATTCGATAAACCACGGATGCTCATCCGAAGTATGATTGATGACTAAATCCATAATTAGTTTCATTTCCCGGCCATGGACCTGCTTCAGCAGCTCGTCAAAATCGGCCATCGTGCCGAACTCTTCCATGATGTCCTTATAATCGGAAATATCGTAGCCGTTATCGTCATTCGGGGACTTGTAGATCGGACAGATCCAGATGACGTCGATCCCAAGCTCCTTCAAGTAATCCAGCTTGCTGATCACGCCCCGCAGATCGCCAATTCCGTCTCCGTTGCCGTCCATAAAACTGCGGGGATAGATTTGATACGCCACCGCTTCTTTCCACCATACTCTGTCCAAATCCGTCAGCTCCTCCATCTCTCTATACAGGAAAATATTTTCCCTAAATGGAGTATAAAGCATCATATTTTCCCCGGTCAAGTATAATTGGCAAACATTCAGCCTCATGTTATGATGAGTTTACTGGTAAAGTGGCAAAGTTCCTACGGAATTACAGAAATCCCTTTGCTTTAGCTGTTATTTATTGGGTCTTCAGCCGTTGTACGACAACATTTCTTCTACTGATCATATGGGAAAAAGGCAGCAATAAACGATGCAGTATCGCTTGTGTCGGGAAAATATTTTCCTGAAATAAGCTATTCTATTGGGTTCGGAGTTGTGTTTCTTTATGAAAGTAACGATTCACGATATCGCCAAAATGGCCGGGGTGTCGATTTCGACCGTCTCCCGTGTCATCAACAACAGCAAGCCCGTCAAGGACGAAGTCCGGGCCAGGGTGATGGAAGCGATGGAACAGACGGGATACCGCACGGGTCCCCCTTCTCCGGAAGGAACCAAAGCCGAAGCAGCGCTGCTCGGCGTGATCGCTCCGCAATTCAGCAACACCGTGCTGAACGATCTGATCGGAGGCATCGGCTCCGTCTCGCGCTTGTACGGCTATGAGCTGCTGATCGGCCTGACGGACAGCACGGTGGAGAGCGAGCTGCATTATTTGAAGCGGTTCGGGGAGATCCGGGCAGAAGGCGTCATCTTCGTCGGCTCACCATTGGAAGAACGGCATCTGGAAGCTCTGCGTTCCTCCGGCATGTCCTGCACAGTTATCGGCCAGATCTCCAAGGTTCCCTCCATTCCTTCCGTGCATGTGGACAATGTGACCGCCTCATATGAAGCCGTGACCTACCTCATTCAGCAGGGGCACACCGCCATCGGCATGATTCGCGGCTTCGGCGAGTCAGGGATCGGCAGCGAGCGCTACGACGGCTTCAGACAGGCGATGACCGATGCGGGCCTGCCCATTCGTGACGGCTGGGTCGTGGAGAGCGACCTGTCCGTGGACGACGGAAGGAACGCCATGCAGACCATCGCCGGGAGCGGCGAGCTGCCGACCGCCGTCTTCTGCGCGACGGACTGGATGGCCATCGGCGCGATGAATTACGCGATGGACCACGGCCTGCGCGTACCGGAGGACATCGCCGTATTCGGCTTTGATGGCAGCTATCTGTCATCCGTCGTCCGGCCGAGATTATCCACGGTGGAGTACTCCGCTACCGAAATCGGCATGACAGCAGCGCGCAACCTGATCAAGCTCCTCAAAGGAACGGCGGATATTCCCCAGCACTCCAATGTCACCCATTTCCTCTCAATTCGCGAGAGCACGAACTAAACAGCGGAAGCGCCGCAGCCCCCGGATTCGAGGCCTTATGCCCCGAATCCGGGGGCTTTCTGCTGTTATCCCCGTCCAACAGCGTAGGCTTCCCCCGTCTAAGGTCGAGAATGCAAAACCGTCTGCAGGCCGTTTTGGGACCTCACGAAAGCCACTACAATAAAGACATAGATCAGCCGATCAAACACGGAAATCACGAAAGGAAGATAATAACCATGAAAAAATTATTCCGTTCCGAAAGAGACCGCAAGTTCACCGGATTGTGCGGCGGCCTCGCCGAATACTTCGGCATCGACTCCACCTTGATTCGTCTCATTGCCATCATTGTCGCCCTGGGAAGTGTCGGTACTTTCCTCTTCGTCTACGTTATCGCGAGCCTGATTGTCCCGAGCGACCGCAGCGGCAGCTTCACGGATAACAATCATTATTATTACTAAAAACAGACCATTTCATTTCACAATTCAAAGGAGAGATAACTATGAGTATATTGGACAGAATTGCAACCCTGACGAAAGCGGCATTGCATGAAGGATTGAACCGGCTCGAGGACCCGGTCATGATGACCGGACAATACTTGCGGGATTTGGACGACAAAATCGCGGACGCCGAGCGGCAAAGCCGGGATATGGAGACAGCGGCACGGCTATTGGAGCGCCGGCTGAAGGAATACCGGATGCTCGCCGAGCTTAGCGAAGGCGACGCGGTCAAGGCGCTGGAGCGTGGAGACGAAATGACCGCGAGAGCGGCTGTTGAGGCGAAGCTGCGCTATACGGCAAGCGCACAGGAATGCGAGGACGGCCTGGAGGAGACTCGGCAGGTTATCGCCGGACTGACATACGAAATTGCGGCCGCCAAGGAAGAACAGACCCGGCTCAAGGCCAAACGCGCCGAGCTGGTCGATCGGGCACGCAAAGCCGCGGCCAGCCGCCCCAAGCCCGCTTCATGGGCTTCGGCATCCGCTTCGGCATACGGGCTGGACACCCGTCACGCCTCCCGCGGCTTTCAGCGGATGGAAGATAAAATCCGCGAATGGGAAACCGGAACGGCGGTTCCGGATCGCTACACGCCGGATGCCTCCGTTGCCGAGACTGGTGAAGCCCACTCGCCTGGCGTGAGAGCACGGGCGGCCGAAGAACTGCAGCGGCTGCGGGATTTCGTGAAGAATGGCGCAGCGCAGGACGCCAAAGCGAAGAGCACTGACGGCAGCGCTGAGGAATAAGCCAAGCCTTCCTTATAGCATCAGCTATTTAATAAGAGCCTTCCGGTCCACTGAATGTGGTCCCGGAGGCTCTTTTGCCGTTTCTGTTCAACCTTCAACTTCTCATAGAACAGGCACGCATATTTCGCACCAACCGTCTTCGAGCAGCTCTCCCTTGTATCTTTCGATAATCGGTTTATTGTCCAATTGAAGGCCGCTGTTGTGCAGGCTAATAAAGATTTCAGCCCATGCTTGCCGGATCTCTTCCGCCGTATGTCTGACTGTGCCGACCGCGTACTTGCCTCCTGCAAAATAATCTTCATGAATGTAAGCCTCGCTGGCGGAATCGCCGATTGCATAATCTTCCGGAATCACGATGCATGCATCATATCTGCACTGTCCGGGAGGCGTAGTCTGCGGGTTATCCTGCGGAATACCAAACAGAACAGCGGAGCCGTCAAGCAGCCCCTGCCCCCTCGCCCATTCCTTCACCTTCTCCATGGCCACGGCATTTGCAGAACCGTACGGTCCTGTCTGTCTCACATAAGCAATGCGGCAAGGAGGCAGGGGCTCAACCTTCAGATTCATCATTCATCATTCCTTTCTTTTTCCATGATCAACACCTTTCGAATGCTAACATGATATAAAATGATTTACATCAAAAATTTTAAAATATTTCCATTTCTGACACGCAAGTATCGTTATATTTCGAGCCCGGAAATACCTCCAGTATGGTGAACGTAAGGCTGGTCGTCTCTTTCGTTACCGGCAGATCTACAAAGGAAGTCTTCGAGAAATCGGCCGTAATCGATGTTCCGTCGGAGAAGGTGATCTTGGCTCTGCGTACGCTATTGTTCTCCAGATAAGCGGAGACGGATTTTCCGTATCCCGGCAAAATGTCTAGAGATTGAATTTCAATGGCTTTCTTAAAGCGGATCGTGAAGCTCTGCCCCACTCCGTTCCCCTTCACCCCTTCGCACCAGCATGTGGCCGAATCACCATCAATGACTTGACTGGCCTCATAGGAAGCCGCTTTGGATTTGTGGAGTGTGGAGGAAGCCTTAATGGATAAGACGTCTCCCTGTTGAAAGGATTGGGAGGCCTCCGCCCCTGAATCCGTTAATTTGCTAGCCTGATAGGTGTGAAGATTGACCTTATATTCAGCCAGGAAAATTCCCCTTACATGCACACTGACGTAACGGACCCATTCCTTGTTCCCCTCATTATCCGCTACCGGGTAATCGAAACTCACAAGATTGGACGGCTTGCAGCCGCAGGCTTTGGAGACTACCTGAAAATCATCACCTGGCTTGGGAGCCCGGTTCGCATAAGGATCTCGGATAAAAGTCCTCGGCTTCACATACACCGGGTCCAAATCGGAAGGCAGCGCTCCCATCTGCAGAACGATATATCCCGATTTTAACTGAAGGCTCCCAGTTCCCTGCATAACCCGCGCTTCTCCCTCGCGCGTATACTCCTTATATGTATAGTCGAATTTCAAGGGCTGTACGGTATCCATGGTTATAGGAGTCACCGAGTGAAAGGTGTAGGTCTCCATGGAGTCCCAGACTTCGTATTCCAGCGATGCTTTCCCGGTCTGCTTGTTAAAGGTAAGGCTCACCGTACCGTCGCGGTCTTCTGCCTCAACCAGCGCTTTGTCTACCCATTTGCCCCCATAAGAGAATGCCGTTCCGGCAGTTGAAGATGCGGCATGCGTAGTCAAAGTGAACAGGCAGGATAAGAGTATAACAGTTACCCAGAGCTTGAGTGTAAATGTTCGAATGGTCATTGTTCTCTGTCCTCGTTTCTGATCGGTATCCCGTCTTCTATTCGGCGAAGAGCGCTATTTACCTTCTGCCCCCTCTTTTTAGGAAAAACAAAGCGAATTGGATATGTATGATAATTGGGACTGATGCATCATTCATCTTTATAGTAATATTGAGAATATTAGCCAATTCAATAGGACGTCTGGGGGATGCTATGAAGGAACTAAATGACAGGCTTAGGACCATGAAGGACCGTCAGGACAAGTTGATGAAGGAATATCAGACCTTGATCTCCGAACTGTCGTCCGATGATCTGATGCTAGAGAACGAGCACATCAAACGAAGGCTGGGGGAGCTTGAGCAGACGCTGGCTTCGCTTAAGGACGAGTCCGATAAGCTGAAGTCGGAGAACCGCAGCCTTCGGGAGGCGCTGACCGAGCAGATGATGAACGAGAAGCTGCGCATCGTCCGGGTATCGAGCGAGAAGCTTCATACTTATTTCGGCGCGCAGAGCAAAGCGTACCAGGACCGGCTGACCGTCTTTGAGGATATGACCAAGATCTCGGTGAACCGGATGCACCGGACGATGTCCAGGTACTTGGAAGAAGAAAAAACCGACATCTCGGACAGGCTGGACCAACTAAAGGGCGAAATTGAGGAACGGATAGAGAGAAGCCGGAAGCTCCATGAGGAAGAAAGCAATAAGCTCTTGGGAGAGATGGACGGCAAGCTGAATGCTCTGGCCGCCGAACCTGTCAGCGAAGAGACGATCCGGCGCAGAAGAGAACAGAACCGCATCGAAATGAAGATCGGGCAGGGCTGGATCAACCGTCTCGGAATTTTGCTGATTATTCTGGGCGTCGGCGCCGCCTTCAAGTATTCGTATTCGAACTGGTTCACGGGCTACATGAAGAGCGCAGCTTTCTTTCTGCTGGGGGCGCTGATGCTGGCCGGCGGAGAATGGCTGTTCCGCAAAGGCAGGGGAACTTTCGCACTCGGGCTGTTGGGCGGCGGAATTTCCGTGCTGTACGGATCGGTCTTCTACAGCTATTTCCTGCTTGAGGTTATTGGACTCTACACAGGCCTCGCCCTGTCCGTCCTCATCACCCTGACCGGCGTGCTGCTGTCCATCAGGTATCAGTCGCGCAGTATATGTTCCCTTGCCCTGGTCGGGGGATACTTGCCTGTCTACTCCTATATCGGCGCGTTCGGGCTGGAAGGGAGCGCGGTATATGCGGCGATGGGATATCTTTTTCTGCTGAATCTCTCGATTCTGCTGATCTCCCTGCGCAGACGCTGGGTTATTGTGAACTATATTAGCTTTGCGTTCAATACGCCTTCCATGCTGCTGCTCATCTACCTGTCAGACCATAATTTCGCTAGCATGCTGTATGCGGCTGTCACGTTCGCCATGTACCTGGCGATTACACTCTCCTATCCGTTCAAGCATCGGGCCAAATTGTCGTGGTGGGATTTCTCGCTGCTCGGCGTCAATACGCTGGTTAGCTGCGTCACAATGTACGTACTGTTCATCGACAGCGGGCTCGGCGACTACAAGGGCGCGCTCGCCCTCCTGTTCTGCCTGATGTACTTCGGATTGGGCCGGATGCTGGAGAAGCTCATGCCCCGGGAACAACATAGCATGGTGCTCTTCTATTCGGTCGCCCTTACCTTCGCAGTGCTGATGATTCCCTTCCAGCTCGGACAGGTATGGTGGTCGATGGGCTGGCTCATTGAGGGGATCGCTCTGATCGCCTTCGCCGGCAAGCAGCAGATCAAAAATCTGGAACGGGCGGGCTGGGGGCTGCTGCTGCTCTGCCTGGGGTCCTTTTTTGGACTGAATGTGCCGCTGGAGCTCTTCCCAGGCTACGGCGACGACCTTTTTAACCTGAAATACACATTCATTACGGCGGGCATGCTCGCTGTCGCATGGATATACGGGCTCCGCTACCGGGGCAAGGACTATCTGATTCACACCGGATCTGCGGAAGTCCGGCTGACGTTCTGCTTCAAATATGCGGCGGTGCTAAACTTTTGGGCCTACCTGCTGTATGAGTCGGTACAGTTGACTAACCTCGTGCTTCCACAGGATGATGTCCATTACCGGTTCTATCAAATGATGCTGTCCGCGGTGTTTACCTTCGGTATCGCCTATGTTCTTCCCAGACTGCCGCTGTTCTACGATTCCATTCTCCGCGTCTTCGCCCTGTTCCTGCACGGAGTCGGCAGTGCGATCGGACTTGGAATCATGATCGGCATTCCGGCCCTCCGCCCGGTCCTCTCGGAGAATGGAGCCGCCGACTATATCGCACTTGCCTTGCTCGTCATTGTCAATGTGCTGATTGTGCTGAACGGACGGAATTTGCTGAAATCGGAGATTCAGCGACGCTACGCGAGCCTGGAATTTTACCCGGTGGCGCTGGCCGTATATGTGCTGGTCATCGTTACCGCATTCCTGAGCGTACAGCTCCATCTGAACAATGGGGGATTGTCCTTCAGTATCATCTACCTGCTGCTGGCTCTGCTGTATATCATTTATGGCTTCCGCTTCCGCTTCGTCTACATCCGCCGGTTCGGCCTTGGCCTGACACTGCTCGCTACCGGCAAGCTGCTGCTGTATGATTTGAGCCTGCTGACTTCCGGCAGCAAGATCATTGCCTACTTCAGCTTCGGTGTCTGTCTGCTGGGCATTTCCTACATCTATCAAAAAGTCTCGGACAAATTGGGGGATCACCATGGAGAAAATGTCAGTGTGCAGAAGGATTAGCCTGCTTGCAGCCGCACTGGGGCTGTGGGCCGGGATCATCCTGCCGCCGCAGGCACAAGCTTCATCTGCTCCGCAAGCTTCCGAAGATGCCTGGGCATACGCCAAACCGATTGAAACCACGACTTCCAGCGGTTACCGCAGCCTGTACCTCGACAACGAGGTATATGCCAAATCGGACAGCGGGCTGTCGGATCTGCGGATTGTCGATGCGAAAGGAAGCTTCGTTCCTTACTACATCGAGAGCGGAACTGTGGAGACGGCGGACCGTGCCGTCACCTATACAGCGAAGCTGGTGCATACGGAGCGGCAGCAGCAGTCCACGTCATTTGATTACGCGATTAACCCGCTTAAGCCGGGAACGGACATTCAGGGCAACCGCCTGCTGTTCACTTTGCCGGA
>RCUO01000645.1_pt1 | contig 16427 bp, 16 predicted proteins | sample 2166161 | NCBI WGS metagenome assembly RCUO01 (sample SAMN09932617, study PRJNA488358) | compost metagenome | feature: garden; material: soil; isolation source: compost soil in cyclohexanecarbonitrile-enriched culture | place: Germany: Experimental Botanical Garden Goettingen | collected 2016-01-27 | reverse complement strand
TTGGTCAGGAGATCCCCGAGGGGCTGTTTGCCGCCGTGGCCCAGGTGCTGGCCTATGTCTATCAGCTCAAGAAGTTCCGCCGTGGCCGTGGCCGCCGCCCGACCCCGGTCGCCAGGGATCTGCCCATTCCACCGGAATATCGCAAGTAGCCCGGTGTTTTGGGAGGCGTTGGCCGTCTCCGCCGCCAAGGTCTGTCCACTATGCCACCGGAATATCGCAAGTAGCCTCGCTCCCGCCCTGTCTGCCATGGATCTGCTCACTAGTCCCCGCCCTTATCACCATGGATCTGCCCATTCCAACGGGATTTGCAGGCTACAGGTCGCTGCCCATCAAGCTACCCGAACCTGTCCTCCGACGGACTTCTGACAGCATCAAAATAAAATCCCAATAGATCAATGAGTTGAGTAATTGGCTTGATATTTGCTTTCATTCGGCATCGGCAGTTGTAAATCGAGAAGAACGATGGGATTCAAGGCTGGATTGAGCCGTTTCAAAGAGTACAGATGGTTGCTCAGCAAGGGGATAGGGACCCCGTTGCTGGTGCTCGCCTCCCTCGGCATGGTGGTGCTCCCCATACCGCCCCTGATGCTGGATATCCTCTTCTCCTTCAACATCGCCCTCTCCATAGTGGTGCTGCTGGTGGCCGTCTATACCCGTCGGCCGCTGGAGTTTGCCGCCTTCCCCACAGTCCTGCTGATAGCGACCCTGCTGCGGCTCGCCCTCAACGTCGCCTCCACCCGGGTGGTGCTGCTGGAAGGCCACAACGGCAGCGCGGCGGCGGGCCATGTGATCGAGGCCTTCGGCAACGTGGTGATCGGCGGCAACTATGCGGTGGGCATCATCGTCTTCATGATCCTGGTGATCATCAACTTCGTGGTGGTCACCAAGGGTGCGGGCCGGATCTCCGAGGTGAGTGCCCGCTTCACCCTGGACGCCATGCCCGGCAAGCAGATGGCCATCGATGCGGACCTGAACGCCGGTCTCATCAACCAGGAAGAGGCCAAGAAGCGCCGTCAGGACGTGACCCAGGAAGCCGACTTCTACGGCTCCATGGACGGTGCCTCCAAATTCGTGAAGGGGGATGCCGTCGCCGGCATCATGATCCTCTTCATCAACATCATCGGTGGCTTCATCATCGGCATGATGCAGCACCAGCTCAGCTTCGGTGAAGCGGCCGAGATCTACACCCTGCTCGCCATAGGTGACGGCCTGGTGGCCCAGATCCCGTCCCTGCTGCTCTCCATCGCCGCCGCCATCATAGTCACCCGTCAAAATACCGATCAGGACATGGGCACGGCCGTGCTCGGCCAGCTGTTCGAGAACCCCAAGGCGCTGGTGATCTCCGCCGGCATACTGCTGATGATGGGCAGCGTGCCCGGCATGCCGCACCTGGCCTTCCTGAGTCTGGGGGCCGTGGCGGCGGTGGGAGCCTGGTGGCTGCTGCGCCGGGAGAAACTGAACAAGGCCAGGGTGGCGAGCGGTGAACTCTTGCCGGCCCAGGGCGATGCCCCGGTGGAGCAGAAGGACCTGAGCTGGGACGACGTCATGCCGGTGGACATCATCGGTCTGGAGGTGGGCTATCAGCTCATCCCGCTGGTGGACAAGAACCAGGGTGGCGAGCTGCTCAACCGGATCAAGGGGGTGCGCAAGAAGCTCTCCCAGGAGTTCGGCTTCCTGGTGCCTGCGGTGCACATCCGCGACAACCTGGATCTCGCCCCCAACCAGTACCGCATCACCCTGATGGGGGTGAGCACCGGCGAGGCCACCGTCTATCACGACAAGGAGATGGCCATCAACCCGGGCCAGGTGTTTGGCCAGATCCAGGGCATCGCGACCCAGGATCCCGCGTTCGGGCTGGAGGCGGTCTGGGTCGCCAAGGATCAGGTCTCCCAGGCCCAGACCCTTGGCTATACCGTGGTGGACGCGGCCACCGTAGTGGCCACCCACCTGAGCCAGATCCTCTCCAACCATGCCGCCTTGCTGCTGGGTCACGACGAGGTGCAGCAGTTGCTGGACATGATAGGGAAGCATCAGAGCAAGCTGGTGGAAGGGTTGGTTCCCGAGGTGATCAGCATGGGCAACCTGGTGAAGGTATTGCAAAATCTCCTCAATGAAGGCGTGCCAATTCGCGATATGCGCACTATCCTGCAGACCCTCGTGGAATATGCACCACGCAGTCCGGACCCGGAAGTGCTGACCGCCGCCTGCCGTATCGCCCTGCGCAGGCTGATCGTGCAGGAGATTGCCGGCCCCGAGCCCGAGCTGCCGGTGATCACCCTTTCACCAGAACTGGAACGCATATTGCATCAATCCCTGCAAGCAGGTGGGGGAGATGGCGCCGGTATAGAACCGGGACTGGCGGAGCGGATGCAGCGCTCCCTGGTGGAAGCCACTCAACGACAAGAACTGGAAGGCCAGCCGGCCGTGCTTCTGACATCGGGGATATTGCGCAATACCCTGGCGAAATTTGTCAAGAATGCCATTCCTGGATTACGCGTCCTGTCTTATCAGGAAGTGCCTGATGACAAGCAGATCCGCATCGTCAGTGCGGTGGGACAGGGCTAGTTAGCGGAGATGACGGGTGAAGATTAAGCGGTTTTTTGCCAAAGACATGCGAACGGCGCTGGCCGAGGTCAAGGAGACGCTCGGGCCGGATGCCGTCATCATGTCCAACAAAAAGGTCACCGGTGGGGTGGAGATAGTCGCGGCCGTCGATTATCAGTCCCAGGTGCCTGGACCTAAAGATGCGCCGGTTCGCCGTCAGTTGAACGATGAGAGCGTCAATATCTCGTCTGCGGGCAAGCAGATGACGCGCTCGGCTCCCCCCAAGGAGCAGAACGAATACTATGCCGATACCCTGGCGGCCCTGCTGGCGCGCCAGCAGAAGCTCAACCCGGCCAATCCGGCAGGCGGCAACGCCGCTCAGGGTTCATGGCCTGCGAATGGGGCGGGCAACGGTACCCCATCTCCGGCACCATGGTCCGGGAATGGTGCCGCTGGCGGCAATCAGTCCGCGGGACTGGCGTCCGCCAACGGCGCACCCAGGACGCTGGCCGAACAGGGTCAGTGGGGTGCGGCCCCCGAGCCAGCCAAGCCGAAGGCACGTCCTGCCCCCGGCCCCCGTGCTGCCCAACCCGCCCCGCGGGATCAGGAGATGGAGGGGATGCGCAAGGAGATGGCCAGCATCCGCAAGCTGCTGGAGCACCAGATCTCCGGTCTGATGTGGCAGGAAGTGGAGCGCCGCGAGCCGATGCGGGCGCTGCTCATCAAGGAACTCAAAAAGATGGGGTTCGATGATGCCTTCGCCGATCAGCTTGCCGGGCTTATACCGGAAGACATGCCCATCCATCAGGCCATGGCCCAGCTGGCCGAGGTACTGACGGCCCAGCTCAAGATCAGCGAAGACGACATCTTGCGCCAGGGCGGTGCCGTGGCGCTGCTCGGGCCGACCGGGGTGGGCAAGACCACCACCATCGCCAAGCTGGCGGCCCGTTTTGCCATGAAGTATGGCGCCGAGCAGGTGGCCCTCATCACCACGGACAACTACAGGATCGGGGCCCACGAACAGCTGCAGACCTATGGTCGCATCATGGGTTGCCCGGTGCGTCAGGTACGGGATGCCGAGGAGCTGGCCAATGCGCTCTATCAGTTCCGTCACCGCCGGCTGGTGCTCATCGATACCGCCGGGGTAGGGCAGCGGGATATCCGTCTGACCGAGCAGCTCGACACCCTGGTCAAGAATGCCAAGGTGCGCATTCGCAGCTACCTGGTCATGTCGGCCACCTCCCAGCGCCGGGTGATGCAGGAGGCGGTGGATCACTTCAGGCGCATTCCGCTCTCCGGGTGCATCCTGACCAAGCTTGACGAGAGCCTGAATCTGGGTGAAGTGATTAACGTATGCATTCAGAACGCCCTGCCCATCAGCTACATCACAGATGGACAGCGGGTGCCGGAAGATATTCAAGTTGCCAATGCGGCGCTGCTGGTCGGCGCGGCCATGGGCTCGCTGGAGCGGGAAACAGAAGACCCTTACTTCTGGGGTTCAGGCTTTGGCGAGGCCGAAGATTCGGAGTTTTATGAGTAACATGTATATGGATCAGGCGAGTGGTCTGCGCAAAATGCGTCAAAACAATCGAGTGAAAGTGATCGCCGTGTCCGGAGGCAAGGGGGGCGTTGGCAAGACCAACGTGACCCTGAACGTGGCGGGAGCCATGGCCGCCCAGGGCAAGCGGGTGTTGGTGCTGGATGCCGACCTTGGTCTGGCCAACGTCGACGTCATGCTGGGGCTGCGGGTGCACCGCAACCTCTCCCATGTGCTGGCGGGGGAGTGCACCATAGACGACATCATCGTCGAGGGGCCCTACGGCATGATGATAGTGCCGGCCACCTCGGGCACCCAGTCCATGGTCGAGCTGTCGCCGGTGCAACATGCCGAGCTCATCCGCGCCTTCAGCGAGATGAAGACCCAGGTGGACGTGCTGCTGGTGGACACGGCGGCGGGGATCTCCGACATGGTGCTGAGCTTCACCCGTGCGGCCCAGGACATCATGGTGGTGGTGTGCGACGAGCCCACCTCCATCACGGATGCCTATGCCCTCATCAAGATCCTCTCCAAGGATCACGGGGTGTTCCGCTTCAAGGTGGTGGCCAACATGGTGCGCTCCCTGCGCGAGGGACAGGAGCTCTTCGCCAAGCTGACCCGGGTCACCGACCGCTTCCTGGACACCTCCCTGGAGCTGGTGGCCTGCGTGCCTTACGACACCAACCTGCGGGCCGCGGTGCGCAAGCAGAAGCTGATCGTCGAGGCGTTTCCCAAGTCGCCCGCCTCCCTGGCATTCCGTGCCCTGGCGAACAAGGCGGCGAGCTGGCCCATCCCGAACCAGCCGGGGGGACACCTCGAATTTTTCCTGGAAAATTTATTGCAAAAGCCGGTCATAGCACAGGAAGACTCCCGTGAATAAAGCCCAAGCATACTTGCGTCATCAGGATTCCTACGTGCTGGTCGAGCGTCATGCTCCGCTGGTCAAGCGGATTGCCCAGCATTTATTGGCTCGCCTGCCAAGCAGTGTCTTGCTGGATGACCTGATCCAGGCAGGTATGATTGGGCTGCTCGAAGCCTCCCGCAACTTTGACGGCAGCAAGGGCGCCAGCTTTGAAACCTATGCCGGCATCCGCATCCGCGGCGCCATGCTCGACGAGATCCGCCGTGGGGACTGGGTGCCCCGCTCGGTGCACCGCAACAGCCGTGCCATCGCAGAGGCGATCGAGAACGTGGAGCAGGCCCATGGCCGGGATGCCAGAGACACCGAGGTGGCCGCCAACATGGGGGTCTCCCTTGGCGAATACCATGCCATGCTGCAGGATGTCTCCTGCGGCAAGATCATCGGCATCGAGGATCTCGGGGTCAGCGAGGATGTGATAGGGCATCCCGATGACGCCAGCGGTCACGGCGGCTTCGACGATCTGGCGGCCGAGCGCTTTCAGGGCGCCCTGGCCGAACACATCGCCCGCCTGCCCGAACGGGAAGCCCTGGTGCTGTCGCTGTATTACGACGAAGAGCTGAACTTGCGTGAAATCGGGGAAGTCCTGAGCGTCAGCGAGTCTCGGGTGAGCCAGATCCACAGCCAGGCCATGCACAGGCTGCGGGCCCGTTTGAGAGATTGGAATTTATAAGTGGTTGTACTGGCTACACTGGAACGCAACTCTAAGGCATAATCCGCACCATAAAACCTGCGATCTGCATCATGTAAGTGAGCCGTTTTGGCGGCTATTTAGGAGGGAATTTTGGACAAGAACATGAAAATCCTCATCGTCGACGATTTTTCAACGATGCGCCGGATTATCAAGAACTTGCTGCGTGACCTGGGATATAACAATACCCATGAAGCAGACGATGGCAACACGGCCCTGCCGATGTTGAAAAACGGCGATTATCAGTTCGTGGTCACCGACTGGAACATGCCCGGCATGCAGGGCATAGACCTGCTCAAGGCGATCCGTCTCGATGACAAACTCAAGCACCTGCCGGTACTGATGGTGACTGCGGAAGCCAAGCGCGAGCAGATCATCGAAGCCGCCCAGGCCGGGGTCAATGGCTATATCGTCAAGCCGTTCACTGCCGCCACCCTCAAAGAGAAGCTCGACAAAATCTTTGAACGAATCGGCTAAGGAGCGGCAGGGATGAAGGCCAAAACGAGTGCCATGATCTCGCTTGAACAGGCAAGGATGCTGGTTGCCCACCTGGAGCGAGAAGAGTTTGAACAGGCCGATACCATCCTCGCCGATGTGTGCGCCCCCAATGCGGCGGCCCTGTTTGACAAGGTGGGGCAGCTGACCCGTCAGTTACACAACTCACTGCAAGATTTTCGCCTGGATCCCAGGATCCCCGACCTGGCCACCCATGAGATCCCGGATGCCCGGGAGCGGCTCAGCTATGTCATCGACATGACGGACAAGGCGGCCAATCGCACCATGGATGCGGTAGAGGCCAGCCTTCCCATCGCCGATCGGCTCAATGACAACATTCAGCTGGTGATGCCCAATTGGAATGCCCTGATGAGCCGGGATCTTGAACTGGGTCAGTTCAAGGCACTCTGCCATCAACTGAATGATTTTATTAAGGCTTCGGAGACGGATGCCGATAAGTTACGACAACTGCTGACTGAAATCCTGATGGCTCAGGATTTCCAGGACTTGACCGGTCAGATGATCCGCAAGGTGATCAAGCTGGTGCAGGAAGTTGAAACAAAGTTGATAGAGATGCTGACCATGTTTGGTGAGGCCGTCATCGAGAATTCGGCGCGCAGCCTGCCGGCGAGCGGCATCGAGGCAGAAGGCCCCATCATGAACCCGCAGACAAGGTCCGATGTGGTCAATGGTCAAGATGATGTGGACGATCTGCTGTCTAGCCTGGGATTCTAATGGAGTGACGCATGGCCTTCGAAGTTGATGAAGACATACTGCAAGACTTTTTGGTCGAAGCATCAGAAATATTGGAACAGTTGTCTGAACAACTGGTCGACTTGGAAAAGCGACCCGATGACAAGAATCTGTTGAATGCCATCTTTCGCGGCTTCCATACCGTCAAGGGGGGAGCGGGTTTCCTCTCCCTGACCGAGCTGGTGGACGTCTGCCACGGTGCCGAGAACCTGTTCGACATGCTGCGCAACGGCAAGCGAACCCTCAGTGCCGAGCTGATGGATGTCATTTTGCAGGCCCTTGATGCCATCAACGTCATGTTTGCCCAGGTGCAGAATCGGGAGCCGACCAGCCCGGCCTCTGCCGATCTGCTGCACGATCTGCACGAACTGTGCAAACCCGAAGGGCAGGAGCAGCTGCGTACCGCCAGTGTTGCTGCCCCGCAGCAGCCAGAACCCGAACCCGTCATCGTCGTCGAGAGCGCCCCTGTGGCCGTCAACGGTGGCGGCTCCATCGACGAGATCTCCGCCGACGAATTCGAGCGCCTGCTGGATGAACTGCACGGTGCCGGCAAGGCGCCGACGGTCTCTGCCGCCCCCGTGTTGAGCGGCTCGGGCGACATCACGGACGACGAGTTCGAGGCCTTGCTCGATCAGCTGCACGGCCAGGGCCAGCATGGCGGCGCTCCGGATCTCTCCCCGCTGCAATCGGTACAAAAAGAGGTGGACGAGCTCATCGACGACGACGAGTTCGAACGCCTGCTGGATGAATTGCATGGCCGTGGCCAGGCGCCCCAGCACAGCATGGCGGCTGCACCGGCTCCCGAGCCCAAGGCACCCACCGCGCCTGTGACCCCCAAGGCGCCGGTCGCGGCCAGCGCCGCCCCCGCCAAACCCGCCCCTGCGCCGGCCAAACCGGCCCCGGCACCCGCCCCTGCCAAGCAGGCGGCCCCCGAGAGCAGTGCGGTGCAAAACGACACCACTGTGCGGGTGGATACCAAGACCCTGGACGTCATCATGAACATGGTGGGGGAACTGGTGCTGGTGCGAAACCGCCTGGTGAGCCTCGGCATCGCCAGCAACGACGAAGAGATGTCCAAGGCGGTGGCCAACCTGGATGTGGTGACCGCCGATCTGCAGGGCGCGGTCATGAAGACCCGCATGCAACCTATCAAGAAAGTCTTCGGCCGCTTCCCGCGCGTTGTGCGCGATCTCGCCCGCACCCTCAAGAAAGATATTGAGCTGGTGATGGTGGGTGAAGAGACGGATCTCGACAAGAACCTGGTGGAGGCCCTGGCCGATCCCCTGGTTCACCTGGTGCGCAACTCCTGCGACCACGGCGTCGAGATGCCGGATGTGCGGGAGAAGGCGGGCAAGCCCCGTCAGGGCACCATCACACTGAGCGCCTCCCAGCAGGGTGACCATATCCTGCTCTGCATCGAGGATGACGGCGCCGGCATGGATCCGGAGAAGCTCAAAGCCATCGCCATCAGCCGTGGCGTGCTCGATGCCGACAGCGCGGCGCGCATGAGCGACAACGATGCCTACAACCTGATCTTCGCCCCCGGTTTCTCGACCAAGTCCGAGATCTCCGACATCTCGGGCCGTGGCGTCGGCATGGATGTGGTGAAGACCAGCATCGTCAGCCTCAATGGCTCGGTGCACATAGATTCGACCTGGGGCAAGGGCACCCGCCTCGAGATCAAGGTCCCCCTGACCCTGGCCATACTGCCGACCCTGATGGTGGAAGTGGGTGAACAGACCTTCGCCCTGCCGCTTGGCTGCGTGAACGAAATTTTCCACCTGGATCTGAAGAAGGCCAACGTGGTGGACGGCCAGCTCACCATCATAGTCCGCGACAAGGCGATCCCGCTGTTCTACCTGCACAAGTGGCTGGTCCGCGGTGCCGGCAGAGCGGCACGCCAGGACACAGGCCACGTGGTCATAGTCCAGATCGGCACCCAGCAGGTGGGCTTCGTCGTGGACAACCTCATCGGTCAGGAAGAGGTGGTGATCAAGCCTCTGGACAATCTGCTGCAAGGGACCCCCGGCATGGCCGGCGCCACCATCACCAGCGATGGCGGCATCGCCCTCATCCTGGACGTGCCCAGCCTGCTCAAGGCCTATGCCCGCCGCCACTGAGCGTCTGGCTCAAGGAGTTAAAAGAATAACAATGGCAGTCAAGGTATTAGTGGTCGACGATTCGAGTTTCTTCCGTCGCCGGGTCAGCGAGATCATCAATCAGGACCCCCTGATGACGGTGATCGACACGGCCCAGAACGGCCGGGAAGCGGTAGACAAGGCGCTGCAGTTGCGGCCTGACGTCATCACCATGGACATCGAAATGCCGGTGCTCGACGGCATCAGCGCCGTGCGCGAGATCATGGCCAAGTGTCCGACCCCCATACTGATGTTCTCCTCGCTGACCCACGAGGGGGCCAAGGCGACCCTGGATGCACTGGATGCCGGTGCCCTGGATTTCCTGCCCAAGAAGTTCGAAGACATAGCCCGCGACAAGGATGAGGCCGTCAAGCTGCTGCAACAACGCGTCAGGGAGATAGCCCGCAAGCGCTTCCTGATGGCGGCCGCCAGACCCCGGGCGCCGGAGCCCCTGGTGCGCCCCGCCCTCGGCGCTGCCTTGACGCGTCCTCTTGATCGTCAGCCCGAGCCGGTCCGCGCCGCGGCGCCCGCCAGCTTCAAGCGCAGCGGCAAGAGCTATCAGCTGGTGGCCATCGGCACCTCCACCGGTGGCCCTGTGGCGCTGCAGAACGTGCTGACCAAGCTGCCCGGTGACTTCCCTCACCCCATATTGCTGATCCAGCATATGCCCGCCACCTTCACCGCCGCCTTCGCCGCTCGTCTCAACGGTCTGTGCCAGATCGGGGTCAAGGAGGCTGAAGACGGTGACGTGCTCAAGCCGGGTCACGCCTACCTGGCCCCCGGTGGCAAGCAGATGCTGCTGGAGGGGCGCGGGCCCGGGGCTCGCCTTCGCATCATAGAGGGCAATGACAAGGTCAACTACAAGCCCTGCGTCGACATCACCTTCGCCTCGGCCGCCAAGATCTACGGCGACAAGGTGCTCGCCATCGTGTTGACCGGCATGGGAGCCGATGGCCGGGACGGGGCGCGTCTGCTCAAGGAGCAGGGCGCCACCATCTGGGCGCAGGATGAAGCCTCCTGCGTGGTCTACGGCATGCCCCAGGCGGTTGCCAAGGCGGGCATAGCAAGCGAATCCCTGCCGCTGGATCGGGTGGCCCAGCGCATCCTGGTCGAGTTGGGTCGCTGACCATGGGCATGTTCGGCCTGGTGCTGGCGCTGGCTGCCGTGGCCGTCGCCCAGTGGTGGCACGGTGGCAGCCTGCTGACCCTGCTGGATGGCCCGGCCTTCGTCATCGTGGTCGGGGGCACCTGGGGTGCCGTCATACTGCAGACGCCCCGCAAGTACATGCTGTCCGCGCTCGCCCAGGCCCGCTGGATGCTGTTCCCGCCGCGACTGGATCTGGTGCAGCAGGCCGAACGCCTGCAGGCCTGGGCCCAGTTTGCGCGCCAGCAGGGGTTGCTGGCGCTGGAGAATCAGGCCGAAGAGGAGAGCGATCCCTTCACTCGTCAGGGCCTCACCATGATAGTGGACGGGGTCTCCATCGAGGATATCCGCCGCCTGCTGGAGGCGGACATCGACATCGAACAGGAGCGCAACGAGCACGCCGCCAGGGTGTTCGAGGCCATGGGGGGCTACAGCCCGACCATAGGCATCATAGGGGCCGTGATAGGCCTCATCCAGGCCATGTTTCACCTGGAGGAGCCGGGCACCCTGGGCGCCGGCATCGCCATCGCCTTCGTCGCGACCATCTACGGGGTGGGCTTTGCCAACCTCCTCTATCTGCCGATAGCGAATCGCCTGCGGGCATTCCACTACCACTACGGTCTCTATCAGGAGATGACGCTGGAAGGGTTGCTGGCCATCGCCCACGGGGAGAATGGCCAGCAGGTTGAACGGCGGCTACGGGCTTATCTGAAAGGGGAATAGCCATGCGCAAGCGCTATCGTTTGCACCTGCAAGGGCGAGAACATCTCGATCGCTGGCTGGTCTCCTATGCCGATTACATGACGCTCATCTTCGCCCTCTTCGTGGTGCTCTACTCCGTGGCCATCGTCAACAAGGAGCAGTACCGCGCCGTCATCGAGGGCATGACCCAGGCATTCAACCAGGTACCGCGTAGCGACGGCTTGCTGGAGGGGCAGGGCAACTCCCTGCTCAACAACCCGGTGTCGGCCGCGCCTTCCCTGCTGGAGAGCCAGGCCTCCCCGTCGCCTTCGCGCGCCCCCATCACGGGCACCCCGATCCAGCAAGATGGCACGGCCCTTGCGACCATAGACCTGCAGTTGCAGGAGGCCATGGGCGCCCTGGTGGATGCCGGCGTGGTCAAGCTGGCGAAGGATGACAACTGGCTGACGGTGGAGCTGAGTTCCGGCCTGCTGTTTCGCAGCGGCAGCGCCTTTCTGGGGAGCAATGCGGCCCCTGTGCTCGATACGCTTTCAGGTATTCTGAAACCGGTCGATAACTATGTCAGGGTGCGGGGTTACACGGATAACCAGCCGATCAACAACGAAATGTTTCGCTCCAACTGGACCCTGTCTGCCGCCCGCGCCGAGGCTGTGCTCGGTGCCCTGGTGGCCAAGGGGATAGCCCCCGAGCGGCTCGCCTACGAGGCCTATGGGGAGTTCTCCCCCTTCGCCGACAACGGCAGCGAGCAGGGGCGGTTACAGAATCGCAAGGTCGTGGTCGCCATATCCAGATTCGCCTGGGTGCCGCGAACCTCCGTCAACTCCCTGACGGTGACGCCGGCTCCGGCCGCGCCACAGAGCGTCGACAGCGAGAACGTCAGAGTGGTGACGCTGCCCGGTGGTGGCATACGCATAACAACAAGGCAGGATTGATACAGTGATTGTTTGGACGGTTGCCAATCAGAAGGGTGGAGTCGGTAAAACCACCACGGTCGTCTCCCTGGCGGGCATTCTGGCCCAGCGTGGCCAGCGGGTACTGCTGATCGACACCGATCCCCATGCCTCCCTGACCTCTTATTTCGATTTTGACTCGGACCGGCTGGAAGGCACCCTCTACGAGCTGTTCCAGGCGGCCAAGCCGAGCAGCGAGCTGGTCAACCGCATGACCCTGAAGACCAAGTTCGAGAATATCCATCTGCTGCCCGCCTCCATCACGCTGGCGACCCTGGACAGGGTCATGGGCAACCGGGAAGGCATGGGGCTGGTGCTCAAGCGTGCCCTGCTCAGGGTGCAGGATCAGTATGACTATGTGCTCATCGACTGCCCGCCGGTGCTGGGGGTGATGATGGTCAACGCGCTGGCGGCCTGCGATCGCATCCTGGTGCCGGTGCAGACCGAATTTTTGGCCTTGAAGGGGCTGGAGCGGATGATGAAGACCTTCGAGATCATGCAGCGATCCAAGCGGGACAAGTTCCGCTATACGGTGATCCCGACCATGTTCGACAAGCGTACCCGGGCCTCCCTGATGACGCTGCAGTCCATCAAGGAGCAGTATGGGGAGGCGGTGTGGAATGCGGTCATTCCCATCGACACCAAATTCCGGGATGCCAGCCTGCTGCACATCCCCCCGTCCATCTATGCACCGGGCAGCCGTGGCACCTATGCCTACGAGACCCTGCTCAACCATCTCGATGCGCTGGAGCGTCAACGGACCCAGGAGGTGAAGCCATGAGAGAGACCACCCAGGTTCGGGCCATGGATGACTATTTCCACTCCCTGCTGCTCGATGATGTCCTGCTGCGGGACGATCCAGACGACGAGGCTCCGGCCCCTGCGCCGCAGTTGCAGCCTCAGCCCGCCCCCTTGCCCGAGGTGGTTGCAGCCCCCTATCTCGAAGCCGACAGCCGGCTGGCGCAACTGAGCGAGCTGCTCGCCCAGGTGAGCCAGGTGCAGGATGAGATGGATGTCATGAGCCATGAAGAGCTGCATGTCGAGCCCTTCCAGCTCGAGGTCGAGGCAGAGCCCGAGCCAGTCGAGGTGGCCCTGGTGACGCCCGAGGTGATCCCGGTGATCGCCGAGCCCGTCGCCCTGGCACTGGCCGAACCCGCGCTGGCGGCGGAACCTGAGCCTGCCCCTGCGGCCTGGGAAAACCTGGATACCGGCAACGAGTTTCAGGCGCTCTTCTTCGACGTGGCCGGAGTGACCTTCGCGGTACCCCTGACCGAGCTCGGCGGCATTCACCAGCTGGGGGAGGTGACCTCCCTGTTCGGCCAGCCGGGCTGGTACAAGGGGATCATGACCTCCCGGGAGCAGAAGATGAACGTGGTCGACACGGCCCAGTGGGTCATGCCGGGCCAGCATCTGGAGATAGACGAGTACAAATATCTGATTATGCTGGGGGCATCACCCTGGGGACTGGCTTGTCATCAGTTGAAGGGCACCGAACTGCTGCATCGGGATCAGGTGAAGTGGCGCCATCAGGAGGGGAAACGCCCCTGGCTGGCGGGCATGGTCAAGGAGAAGATGTGTGCCCTGCTGCACGTCAGGGAGCTCTTGGTGCTCCTTGGCCGAGGCGTGAACATTGAAGGCCGCTGACAACATCGGCACTGCCATGGTTTTATTGCTAATTTTACCCGTTGACGGGTTCATACAAGGATCAAGAAGATGACAGAGAAGCGCAATATTGCACAAAATCTGGCCGAGGACGAAGTGCTGCAGTGGGTGACCTTCCAGTTGGAAAACGAGACCTATGGCATCAACGTGATGCAGGTCCAGGAAGTGTTGCGCTACACCGAGATAGCCCCGGTACCGGGTGCGCCCGACTATGTGCTGGGCATCATCAACCTGCGTGGCAACGTGGTGACCGTCATCGACACCCGCTCCCGCTTCGGCCTGCCGGCCGGTGATGTGAGCGAGAATTCGCGCATCGTCATCATAGAGGCGGAGAAGCAGGTGATCGGCATCATGGTGGACAGCGTGGCCGAGGTGGTCTATCTGCGCTCCTCCGAGATCGACGCCGCCCCGGCGGTGGGCACCGAGGAGAGCGCCAAGTTCATCCAGGGTGTCAGCAACCGCGACGGTCAGCTGCTGATCCTGGTGGATCTCAACAAGCTGCTCTCCGACGAAGAGTGGGACGATATTGGCTCCCTGTAACGGCGGGTCAAAAAGTGATACAACAGCGGTCCCGGATCTGCCCGCGGCACCTTGATGCCGAGCGGGACCCTGTGATGAGGAAGGTGACAGTTTGATGATTGAATTCGCAGCCTTGGGGTTGTCCTTGTTGGCGCTGGTGCTGGCCCTCTACGGTCTATTGGGTCACCGCCGCCGTCAGCGAGAGTCCGAGGCCAGGATGGAGACGCTGCAGGGGCAGCTCGAGAGTCTGCGCAAGCAGATGATGGAGCTGCATACCGGTGCCATCGGCATGGGTCAGCGCCTGCAATCCGCCGAAGGGGCCATGCAGAAGATCCAGGATAGCCAGCAGGAGTTGACCCTGCAGGATCCGGAGCGCCGCCTCTACAGCCGCGCCGCCAAGATGGTGGAGCTCGGGGCCGACCTCGACGAGGTGATGAGCGAATGCGAGTTGCCCCAGGCCGAAGCCGAGTTGCTGATCTCCCTGCGCAAGGGGCGCACCTGACCCCTGCTTCAGATCGAGAGGGGAGGCACAGCCCGCCCCGCTCTTCCCTGCCACCCCTTCCTCTGCCCGTGCCTGGTCACTCCAGTTTCTCCCTGCCACATCTTCTTCTGCCGGTGCGCGATCTCCCCCACAAATCCTGTTGATTATTGGCATCTTTGAAAAGACGCCTCCGGATCCTGTGTTAAGATGCAGGCCGCCTCATTTTCAACGATTACACCCTCATGCTGCTTCAAGCCAACAATCTGAGCTGCGTGCGTGAAGATCGCACCCTGTTTGAACATCTCTCCTTCGCGGTGCGTTCGGGCGATCTGATGCAGATTGAAGGCCCCAACGGGGTGGGCAAGACCAGCCTGCTCCGGCTGCTGACCGGCCTCTCCCAACCCTTCGCGGGGGAGGTGTGCTGGAACGGGGAGAACATCCGCCATTGCCGGGATGAGTACCATGCCAGCCTGCTCTACCTGGGCCATCAGCCCGGCGTCAAGGCGACCCTGACCCCCCTCGAGAACCTCTCCTTCTATCAGAAGTTGCACGGCACGGCCGAGGCTTCCGTGGATCTCTGGCAGGTGCTGGCCCAGGTCGGACTCGCCGGTTTCGAGGATTATCCTGCGGGCCAGCTCTCGGCAGGGCAGCAGCGGCGGGTGGCGCTTGCCAGGCTCTGGCTGTCGGAGCGCCCGGCGCTCTGGATCCTCGATGAACCCTTCACCGCCATCGACAAGCAGGGGGTCAGGGTGCTGGAGCGATTGTTCCTGACTCACGCGGATCGGGGGGGCATGGTGGTGCTCACCACCCATCAGGACCTGACCCTGATGCAGGGGCGCCTGAAGACACTGTCGCTGACCTCGTTGTTGCAGGAGTAGCCATGCTGCGCGCCGTCATACACCTTATTCACCGCGAGTTGCTGATGGCCCTGCGCCAGCGCGCCGACATCTTCAACCCGCTCTGGTTCTTCCTCATCGTCATCACCCTCTTTCCCCTCGGCATCGGGCCCGAGCCCCAGCTGCTGGCCCGCATCGCCCCCGGCATCATCTGGGTGGCGGCCCTGCTGGCGGCCATGCTCTCCCTGGAGCGGCTGTTTCGCGATGACTTCAGCGACGGCGCCCTGGAGCAGATGATGCTGATGCCTCATCCCCTCGGGCTGCTGGCGCTGGCGAAAGTGATCGCTCACTGGTTGCTGACCGGCCTGCCGCTGCTGCTGGTCTCCCCGCTGCTCGCCATCCTGCTCTCCCTGGACATGAAGAGCTATCTGGCTGTGGTGGCCACCCTGGCCCTCGGCACCCCGGTGCTGAGTCTGCTCGGGGCGGTCGGGGTCGCACTGACGGCGGGGCTGCGCAAGGGGGGCGTGCTGCTCAGCCTGCTGCTGCTGCCGCTCTATATCCCGGTGCTGATCTTCGCCACCTCCGCCATAGATGCGGCCAGCATGGGGTTGCCCTACGGGGGGCAGCTCGCGATCCTGGGGGCCATGCTGGTGGGGGCCCTGACCCTGACGCCCCTGGCCATCTCGGCGGCACTGCGGGTCAGCGTCAACTGATTAATTATCAAAAAAAGCCTCTTTTGAGGCTATTTTATGAAAAATATAATTGAGATAGATCAAGGGGATGGCTGCTTATTGCTTTGGGGGGATATGATGTTTCCCGCCGGTGGGTATGGTAGGCCTCGCCACTTAAAAATTAATAACTGAAAGGTTCTGTGAGCTATGTGGAAATGGTTGCACCCTTATGCCAAACCCGAGCGCGCCTATGGGCTGGCCGGCACCCTGCTGCCCTGGTTTGTCGTGACAAGCCTGCTCGCCTTCATCATAGGCACCGTCTGGGGGCTGGCCTTTGCCCCCGCCGATTATCAGCAGGGAGACTCTTTCAGGATCATCTACATCCA
>RCUO01000643.1_pt1 | contig 16441 bp, 14 predicted proteins | sample 2166161 | NCBI WGS metagenome assembly RCUO01 (sample SAMN09932617, study PRJNA488358) | compost metagenome | feature: garden; material: soil; isolation source: compost soil in cyclohexanecarbonitrile-enriched culture | place: Germany: Experimental Botanical Garden Goettingen | collected 2016-01-27 | reverse complement strand
TCTTTGAAGTGTGTAAAAGGTATAATAAGGAAAAAAAGAAGCAACCCGGAGATGATTACGGCAATAATCACGTCCGGGCTGATATAATTTACAATTATGTGTCAGAGGTTATATGTGAGGGGAAGTTCAATCGTAAGCGACAGCCTGGTAAGCTGTTGTGCTCATTACGCGTTTGGCGCCAACGTAGCGGTTGGCCCAGTAAGCCTGACTCAGCGAACTGATGGTTACACCCTTTGAGCTTGAGGATTGTGCGAATTTACCGTCACCGACATAAATACCTACATGGGAGACTCCGTTACCCAGCGTATTGAAGAAGACAAGATCGCCGGCACGCAGATTGCTTTTAGAAACGGGCGTTCCTACACTATACTGCGCTTTAGAGGTGCGGGGCAGTGTAAGGCCGACATTTTTAAATACGTATTTGGTAAAACCTGAACAATCGAAGCCGGAAGTGCTTGTACCTCCCGTTTTGTACGAAACTCCGATGGTTTTGGAGATAACGGCGTCCATTTTGGAATCAGCTGACACGCTTGTAGCGCCCATAGTGAATACCATCACAAGACCCAGTGCTGCTGCTGTGCATTTCTTTTTAAGATGTGTACGAAATGATGTGTGACTTTTCAAAAGATGTACTCCTTCCAAGGCCTGCGAGGTTAGCTTAAGGATTCGGTAGAAGGTTCCCCTATGACCCCTCTAAAGCGAGATCAATTCACCCAAAATATGGTTCCCCCACTTCCCGGTGCTGGGAATTTGGCGTTTTATGCACCAGAACAGTGACTGTTAAATGACAATGTTGAAGTGTATAAGGTACATACAGTTAGTCGAATTAGTTTCAAAAGATTACAAAGTTGTTACCAGCGGTACAGGCATCATTGTATCAAAGGTTTTAATGTTTTGCAAATGCACTGTAAACTTATCGCTACGGACAAAAGAGCCACACCCCTAAATCAGAGGCAGTGACTCTTTTAATATGCCGTTTTGGCGGGAAATTATTGTGGAAATGTTTTACTGCTCCACAGATGGTACTGGGCGGCGATTCCCCACATTTTGAACAAGGTGGACGGGAGCGGTGATAGCTGGCGGAAGAGCAGCGCAGGCAGGCCGGGATAGAATAGTGCAGTTACAGCGCACAGCAGCCACGTCACCAGTCCTCCCGCACCAAGCACGATTGAAGCTCCGGTAGAAGGAGCAAGCAGTCTTAGGTATGCCAGCAGCCCGGAGAACATGCCTGTTCCTGCGGTATAACCGAATTGCATGTAGAGCAGCGCTGTACGGATGATATACAGGTAGAGCATCCAGGCCAGCAGATAGGGGAGAAGCTTCAGCAGCAGCTTATAATCCAGCAGCCCGCCTAACAGCAGTGAATACAGCTTGGGCAGCAGCCAATAAAGCGGGAGCGCAGAGAGCAGCCATTCAGCCAGGCTGAAGACAAATACCGGAAGCCCGTAGGTCTTCATTCCCGGGAAAAAGAACAGGCCGCGCTCACCTTTGCGTTCCTGATGCAGCTCATGCAGCAGGCCGGCGCGGATCAAAGGGGAAACCAGCAGCCGCAGCAGAGACAGAGCCAGCAGGAGCCAGAGCCAGCGCTGAACTGCAGGATCTCCGCTTAATGCAGCCTGGCCCTCGATATAATACAGCAGTCTGCCCAGAGCGCTGCCCCCGGCATGGGTGTCGGGATAACGCAGGAGCACGGGAATAACGGCAGATCTGACAAACCTGTACAAAAAATAGCCCCAGAGCAGCCGGTAGATAAACAGCAGAATCAGAATGTAAAATTGCTCCTTCATGCTGATCCAGCTGCGGGAAATCGCTCTTTTCACTATCCTTCACCTCACCAGACTAGAGTTCCGAGCAGAGTTTCAAGCAGTTTGGTTACACTTAGCGTCCAGCGTGAAAGTGTCTTCGGCGCAAGCTCAGCCAGCATGAAATTGTTAAGGTGCTTACTCTCAAGAAGTATGGAGTGCCCGGGATCAATATCCACCGAGGCAAGCGGAGCTTTATAGGACAGCTGAAAGGCAGTTGTTTTCTGCTCCCCGTTCCAGAACTGCTGTACGGAATAACCGTCCGAGAAGGTGAACTTAACCGGAACATCGGCATAACTGCTGCCTTTATTGCTTATTTCCACCGTAGCTTCATAAAGGGCTTCCTCGTTATTAGTCTTATTTTTGGCAGGGCCGGTGGTGATGAGGTCTACAGAGAAGTCAGGTGCTCCGCCGCTGTATACATACTTGTCAAAATAGTCCTGCCATGACTGCTTGGTTACTTTTTCAACAACCTTCTGAAAATCAGCAGTGGCGGGATGCTTGAATCTGTACTTACGGGCGTATGAGAGCATGATGGCATCCATAGTTTTGGTTCCGACCTGCTGCTCGATATCCTTCAGCACCAGCTTGCCGCGGATATATACATTGCGGGTATACCCTTCTGCGGCCGTATATTTCCAGGTTTCCAGATTGAGCGGCTGAGGAGCAGATACCAGACTGGCCTGCAGGCTGTTACTGGAGCTTATCCCGTATTCCTGCTCCATCAGCCGGTCCTCCGCGTAGGACGTGAAGCTTTCATCGAGCCATGCTTCTTCAAATTCATTGTTTGCTACCATTCCGTAGAAGTACTGGTGACCGATCTCATGAATAACAGTACGCTCAAGCGACATGCCGGGAGAGCTTTCGGCTGCGCCGAAGGCAGTGATCAGCGTAGGATACTCCATCCCCCCTGCACCGTTGCCTTCACGGGGAGGGACCACGATTGACAGGGTGGAATATGGATAAGGCCCATACCATTTGCTGAATGCGGTAAGCGCAGCCTTGGCAGCCTGGAAATACCGTTCCTGCAGTTCCTTGTGCAGCGGGTCCAGGTAGAGCTTGATCCGTACACCCGGTACATTAGGTGCGGAGAAGGCCTCCTCGGCAACGACAAAATCAGGGGAGGCTGCCCAGGCAAAGTCATGGACATCATCGGCGTAGAACTGATAGATTTTCCGGTCCTGTTTGATCTGGGCACTTTTCACCGGAAATCCCGTAGCACCGACGATATAGCCTTCGGGAACAGAAATGGTTACATTATAGATGCCGAAATCGCTGTAAAACTCAGAAGTGCCGTGATACTGGTGAAGATTCCAGCCCTCCTCCTTAACGCCTCTGGTTCCTTCAGGCTCATATACGCTCAGCTTGGGAAACCACTGTCCGGCCATTACAAAATTCCCGGCAGTCCCCATACGGGCGAATATTTTAGGCAGCTTGACCTCAAACTGGATCTTGAGTGTCACACTCTCGCCGCCGTTCACCGGCTGCGGCAGATGCACCTTTACAAGAGTCTGGTCATGAATATTTCCGTCATCAGGCTGCACATACTGCATGCGCTGCATAAGGGATACCCCGTCAGCAGTCCGCAGGTCAGTTATTGTCATGCTCCCGAATCCGTCCTCCGGCATCGCATCTCCGCGCAGCTCGCCGCCGGATTCCTTCATAAATGTTGTTTTTTCAGAAGCGAAGGCGTTGGGATAGAGATGAAAATAGAGCTCTTGTACAGGCTTCCGGCCGGGATGAGTCCAGGTGAGCGTCTCAGCAGCCTCCAGAGTCCGGGCATCTGTATCCAGCCGTACATCGATATGATACTCGGTTATCCGCTGGCTTAAGGCTTCAGAGACCGGAACAGGCTGGCTCTCGGGAAGATCAGGCTGCACCGCCTTAGCCTGAGACACGGCGGAGGGGGACTTGGCCTCTTTTGGGGCAGCGGCAGGCCGGGCGGCAGGGCTGTGCCCGCTCAGGAGCCAAAGGGAGCCTCCCAGCAGGATGAGGGCGGCCAGGGCCGCAGAGATGATCATGAACCTTAATGACAGTGGCTTCATACTGTGATTCCTCCCGTGACAAGCATCTACGGGATGTATATGTTTGCAATCGCTGCATTATTAGCTAAAATTAAATTATTGTAGAACGTGAACTTGATAATGTCCGTTTAAGCATTCTCAAGTTCATTTTGTATAGCAAAAGGGAAGGATGTGCACTTGTGGATAACATACAACCGGAGGGCAAAAAGCAGATTGCCTTGAATATTGTCAACGCAAAAAGCAAGCATAAAGGCTTTGGAGCCGGCTCCATTGATCTTAACAATGTATCGCCGGTCATTATCGACGGCGGTGAAGCCGTTATCGACATTGGTGCCATGCATGCCAAAAGCAAGGTGGAAAAGGGTATTAAATTCTCGATGAACCGTGATGAGGTACCGGACGGAAGACAGGTCTGGGTAGTCTGGGTTGCCGTCGACCGTACACCTGAAGGACAGCTTTACGGCGGTATTACCGCCTGTGAAATGTGGATTGACTCCGAGGCGCGGCGGGGCTGGAAAATTCTTGCCGATCATGTGAACAAGCTGGATGCTGCCCTAAAGCGCAAGATTATTCTGGAGGGCCTGGGAGCGGCAGAGAAGGCTGCGCTGAAATCGCTGCTGATCTCGCACAATGCCGACTGGTGGGCAGCTACCTCCGATGAGCTGAAGGATGCTTTGGGAGAATAGCAGCGAAAGGTGACAACGGACAAAAGGGCTTGAACCTTCAGAGGAAGAAGGTTCAAGCCCTTATTATATTTCATGAGGGGTCATGGATGTCTGGCAGGTACTTCTATTTCCCGGACGAGCTAAGCTTGCGCTTGAGCTGGCTTACTCTGGCCTGGCTGATGCCAAGCACTTCAGCGAGCTCCTTCTGGTTGGCATAAGGGTGTTCGGCTATTGCCTTCTCCAGACGCTGGCTCATCTCCTCGGTCTTGGTCCGGCGGCTGCCGGCCGGTTCTGCACTGTCCTCCGCGGGATTCTGCAAAGACTCGGCCGCCTCCGGAATGCGTCCCGGGTCGCCCAGCTCCTTGAGGCATGTGTTGCAGATGAACTGATCTTTATAGTAGGTCACGTGGTCCAGGCTCCGGCAAAATGTGCATTCAGTTGAGGTGTATTTCCGGAGTACAATAATCTCATCATTCAAAATGAAAAATTCGATCGGGTCCCCGATGTCGATGTTGCGGGTCATGCGGATTTCTACGGGAACCACAATTCTGCCAAGACTGTCTAAACTCCGGATCATGCCTGTATCCTTCATCTCATGTCCCTCATTTACATCTTCATATTTTTTTGCGGATATATTCGATTATAGCAGTAATTGTAAGTTTAGAGAACGGGGAAGCGCATTCATTTATATGTATATTCTCAGATAATTACATAAGGGAAGCCGCCTGCTCCGGTTATCCGGAGCAGGCGGCTTATTAGGGTTCTATTCTTTTTACCCAAAATACCGGCAGCGAAACAATCAAAGAATGACACCGGAAGTTCAGCTCCATATAAAGGGCTGCTCCAGCTTGTCTTTGACTGAGACATACGGGTTATTCCGCAGGTAAAAACGCCAGGGCAGCGGGGCATACTCCTCAGCGTAGGGAATATTGATACGCGGGGACTGGACGATATCAAGGGATTCAGGTTCTTCACCCTGCTCCAGCCTCAGCGGGCTGCCCGCACTATCAAGCCTGAGCCCGTTCAGGCGCTTATCGATCTGCATCGCCCGGCACAGCTTGCCCGGCCCGCCCGAGAGTCCGCGGGGCGTGCTCCCGGCAGTACCGCGGTAACTGCGCATGAAGCCGGCATCGGCAGCGGTCAGAGGCTCAACAGCCCGTATCAGTACAGCATGCGGATCACCTTCCCCGGCAGTAACAATATTTAGGCAATGATACATACCGTATATCAGATAAATGTAGATCGTTCCGCCTTCGCGAAACATTACATCGGTCCTTGCGGTCCGGCGTCCGCCGAAAGCGTGGCTGCCCTTGTCCTCCGCGCCCCCGTAGCTTTCCGTTTCCACAATGCGGCAGCGGATCTCCCCATCCTCAGTGCTCCGGACCAGATGCCGGCCCAGGAGGAGCGGCGCTGCCTGCAGAGCCGGAAGGCTGTAAAGCTCAGACCCGATCAGCCGTTTATTTACGGGTTTGTTCTCGTTATGGTTCATTTCCGCCCGGCACCTTTCCCGGCAAGCGCGGCCTGCCGCTTATGGGCTCATCGTACCCCAGGGCTGTGCTCGCTGCAACTGCAGCCTAGTTCAGCCACCAGCGCTTGATATCACTCCATAAGGAATGCTCTTCCTTGGCCGGATCAGCAGGTGACTCTTCAACCGGTGCAGTTTCCCCGCCGGTGCTGTGCTCATCACAATATTCTGTCGGCTCTGTACCGCTGATAAAGGTCTCCAGCTCCTTCTCCGGGCAGGCGGCTGTAGCCAGCTTGCCTGACTCCGGATTAATGTAGACACTCACGACTCCGTCAGGAATCGGGAAAATCTTCGGCGGCACATTGGACAGGGCTTTCTCTGTAAACTCTGCAAAAATCGGCGCCGCCCGCCTTCCGTCAGCTGTGGCAATATCGCGGCCCTTATCATACCCGACCCAGACTGCGGTAGACAGCTCCGGCGTAAAGCCGACCATCCAGCCGTCGGTGTCTGTGGTTCCGGTCTTGCCCGCTACAGGGCGCTTGATAATGGAGGCTACACGGTTACCGGTGCCCCCGCTCTCAAAGACACCTTCCATCAGCCGGGTCAGCACATAGGCGGCCGCAGGCTCGACAACCTGCTCCCCTGAAGTCTGCGCGGCTTCGTAGACCAGATTTCCCTTAGAATCGGTAATCTTCAGAATGGCCGTAACCGGCTGTCTGATGCCGCTGCCGCCGATTACGGCGAAGGCGGAGGCCATCTCAAGCGGACTGACCGGTGACGTGCCGAGTGCAAGGGAAGGAACGCTTTGCAGCGGACTGCCGATACCCAGCTTAGCTGCCATATCTGCGACCTGGTCTGCACCGATTGTCATAATTGTATTTACGGCGTAGATATTGTCGGAAGCAGCAATGGCCTGGCGCATATTAATTTCGCCAAGATACTTGTCGCCGAAGTTTTTAGGCTGGTATGTTTTGCGGTTATTGTCGTAATGGAACAGGGTCGGCTGGCTGTTGAAGACGGATAGGCCGGTCATTGCTTTAGTAGACAGGGCGGTCAGGTACATGATCGGCTTAAAGGATGAACCGGGCTGGCGTGTGGTTGCAAGAGCATGATTGAACTGATTGCCCCGGTAATTCTTGCCCCCGACCATTGCTTTGATATAACCGGTGCGCGGGTCAATTGAGACGAGCGCCGTTTCCAGCTCACTGGCGGAATCCATTCCCTTATCCACTGCCTCCTCGGCTGCCCGCTGCATATCGGGATCAAGCGTGGTGTATACATCCAGTCCGCCCAGCTCCAGCTCATCGCTGCTGATTCCCAGTTTATCGGTGACAAGCCCCCGCACATAATCACGGAAGTAAGGGGCTAGCACAACAGTGTTCTTCTCGCCCTGCGGCTTGAAGCTGAGCACCGTTCTGGCAGCCTCCTCTGCCTGTGCTGCTGTAATATCACCCACCTGGACCATTGAGGATAAAATAATTCCCTGCCGTTTCTTGGCATTATCCAGATTAGTGTACGGAGAATAATACGTCGGGCCTTTGGGAATGCCGGCCAGAAGTGCACTTTCCGCAAGGCTCAGGTCTGCCGCCGCTTTGCCGAAATACATGCGTGAGGCAGCCTCGATCCCGTAGGCACCGTGGCCGTAATATATCTCATTTAAATACATGTTTAAAATCTCGTCTTTACTGTATTTCATCTCAAGCTGCATCGTGTAAAGGGCTTCCTTGGCCTTACGTGTCCAGGTTTTTTCATGGGTAAGGTACAGATTGCGGGCGAGCTGCTGTGTAAGTGTGCTGGCCCCCTGGGAGCGTTCACCCGTCTCCAGATTGGCCAGCACAGCCCGGGCCATACCCTTTAGATCAAATCCGGTGTGCTCAAAAAATTTGCGGTCCTCTACGGCCAGAGTAGCCTTAATCAGCTCGGGAGCGACTTTATCCAGCGTAACCGGAGTGCGGCTGCGTCCATCCGTTGTAAAGGTGGCCAGCACATTGCCTCTGGCATCCAGCAGCCGGGAGCGGATATCATCACCGACCGGCGGAAGCGGTTTGTTATACAGGTAGCCAAGCAGTGCTCCGGCAGCGAGCACCAGCAGTATAGTCAGGGCGGCCAGCAGCCGGGCCAGCCGGCGGAGCCGGTGTTTTTTGACTTTCGGTTTAGATAAATCGCGCGGCATGGCTTTAGGCTCCTTGTCCTCGGGGATATGAAACATCCGGCCTGGCATTCCAGAAAAGCTTCGGCCGGTTAATTTCATTATGGGATAGGAAGATGGCAGATATTCAGGCCGGGAGCAGAGAGATAACCAAATTGTCTTCTTTTTGTGACCTTCCGGGGGTAGATAGAACTGCGTCCGGAGAGTATAACAGAGTAGTGTTTATACGAAAGGGTATATATATCACAGGAGGTGTCATCATGAATTGGACTAAAAAAGTACATTTAAAAGCATTAACGCTTCTCTCGGCCGGACTGCTCACAGTCTCGTCCTGGGGTATGGCTGCTCCGGCGGCACAGGCGGCAGCGCCTGCCGCCGGAGACCACGGACTGCTGCAGCAGCTGCAGGCCAAGCACCTGGCTGCTGAAGATACGCCGCTCAGCTTCAATGATCTGGCGTTTCTCAGCGCAGATACAGGACGGGCAGCAGGTAAAGGCTTTATGATCGGCACATCGGACGGCGGCGGCCATTTCCAGAAAATATATGAAGGCCAATGGAATTTCCGGCAGATCTCCTTCCCTGACAATGTGCATGGATGGGCGTTAGCATCGGTTCAGGAGCAGAACGGGGTCTACCTTATCGGTACTGCTGACGGCGGCTCAACCTGGACAAGAATTTCAGAGTCGCAGGTCGGCTTTGAACGGATCACCTTTACTGACAGCAAGCACGGATTTGGCTATGTCCGGGCATTTACGTATTATACGGAGGACGGGGGACGGAGCTGGAGCCAGATCAAGACTCCGCCGAACACACGCGGAGCTGAGTTTACCAGCCGCAATAACGGCTGGGCAGTAGTAGTGGCACCGGGCGAAGGCTACCGGGTTATGAAAACTACGGATGGCGGAGCGAGCTGGAAGCTGGCACTTAAATCGGCACTTGCTTACCCGGAGTACGGACAGGTATATGCCAAGGGTGACCAGGTATATGCACTTCTGTACGGAGGCTCAGGCATGTCCCAGACCTCCTATTCCCTGTATGCCAGCGGAGATCAGGGAAAGAGCTGGACGCGGGTAATCGCCCAGGAAACAGCAGGCGGCGGACCGGCACCGGGCAGCGGGCCGGCGCTGGTGAAGAAAGGCCCGGCATCCGGCAGACCGGGCAATATGCAGCTGGCCGGCAGCGCAGCCTATCTGGTTGGCTACTCGCCTGCAGGTGAGCAGGTGGCTGTAGGCCGGACAGTGAACGCGGGCAAGCAATGGAGTAACCTTGCGGCAATTGCCGGATACGAGGCAAGGATCTCCTTTCCTGGCAGTCAAGCCGGCTGGATGGCAGTCCGGGGGGCCAACACCTCTTCCCTTTATGCCACTAGCGACGGCGGCATGACCTGGACAGAGAAGTTTACCTTTAAAGGAAAATAAAAGAGCTCCCGGAATGATTACAGAGCAGGCTGACAAGTAAAATATAAGGCTGCCTTTCCGCAAGATTTTGCCGATCTTCCGGAAAGGGGCCTTTTTACGTTTCCCCGCCGAGTGTGATTTTGGCTGCCAGTATGATAAAATTTGATTTACTTTAACAGGACGGTGCCGCGTATTCGCGGAGCCTGTGGACAATTGCTAGGAGGAATGCAGAGTGGCCTTTCGCGTATCCGCGGTTCAGTATCATTTGCATACGATTACTTCATTTGAGGAGTTCGCCGCCCGGTGTGAGCATTATATTAAGACCGCTGAGGAATTCAGCACCGACTTTATCCTGTTTCCGGAGTTCCTTACAACTCAGCTGATGTCCATCGGGGACGGACAGGGAAATGCCTTGGGCATTGAAGACCTGCCGCAGTTTACGGAGCAGTACCGGGAGATGTTCTCCGGCTATGCCAGAAAGTATAATGTGCATATCATCGGAGGCACCCATGTGCTGCGGCGGGAAGGCAAGCTGTATAATGTGGCGCATCTCTTTTATCCTGACGGCAGGATCGCTGAGCAGGCCAAGCTTCATATCACCCCGGCTGAGGTAGAGGGCTGGAATATGGGGGCGGGCGAGGGTCTGGAAGTATTTCAGACTGACAAAGGCACCATCGCTATGCTGACCTGCTATGATATTGAGTTTCCGGAAATTGTGCGGATGGCCCGAGCCAAGGGGGCTGATGTGATTTTTTGTCCTTCCTGCACGGATGACCGCCACGGGTTCCACCGGGTACGCTATACCAGCCATGCGCGTGCAATTGAAAATCAGATTTACGTTGTGCTGACAGGAACCGTCGGGTCGCTGCCGACTGTTGATCTCATGCGTGCGAACTTTGGGCAGGCTGCTGTGATCACGCCTAATGATGTTCCTTTTCCGCCAAAAGGGCTGCTGGCCGAAGGTGAGATTAACGATGATATGATCATAACCGCCGATCTGGATCTGGAGCTGCTGTACCGGGTGCGAGAGCGCGGGTCAGTGACTACCTGGCGCGACCGGAGAACGGACCTCTATACAGACTGGACATAAAGGAGTCAGGCAAAGATGTATAATAAAAGCTTTTTTGCTTTTGACGGTAAAACGCCCGTTCCCGCGGTGATCCGGAATTACACAGCGGCTGATTTCGGCGAGCTGATTACGATACAATCGGAAGCTTTTCCGCCCCCTTATCCCGCGGAGCTTCTATGGAACCAGGATCAGCTGCGTAATCATGTAGAGCGATTCCCGGAGGGGGCGCTTTGTGCGGAAGTGAACGGGGAGCTGGCCGGTTCGGTCACGAGCCTCAAAATTCATTTTAATGAAGAATCGGCGCATAACGGTCATACCTGGTCTGAAGTAACAGCGGACGGATACCTCACTACGCATCAGCCTGACGGCAATACACTGTACATTGCGGATCTCTGCGTACGCCCCAAATTCCGTAAGCTGGGCCTGGGCAAGGAGCTGGTGCAGTCTCTGTATCATGTGGTTGTGGAGCAGAAGCTGGAACGGCTGCTGGGTGCGGGAAGAATGCCGGGTTATCATAAAGAGGTTTCCCGCCTGTCGGCGCAGGCGTACCTTGCTGAGGTTATCGGCGGGCAGCTGGCTGATCCGGTCATAACGTTCCTGCTGCGCTGCGGACGGTCGCCGCTTGGTGTGACAGCGGACTACCTGGAGGATGAGGAGTCGCGGAATTACGCCGCACTGATGGAGTGGCGGAATCCCTTTTTATAGAAAAGACTGGCTAAAGGCAGAACCCAATCAGAGTACCGGAGGAGATTCTACTATGGAATATGTAAGAATTACGAGCCTTTCTGATCCGTTGTTCAGACAAGTACATAATCTGCTGAGTGAGGTATTCCCGCCTGAAGAGGTGCTGGAATACAGCCTGTGGAAGGAGCCGCTGGAGGATCCGGGAATCCGTGTATGCGCAGCTGTCCATGAGGGTAACGTTGTCGGGACTACTGAATACCGGTACTATCCGGACTGGAATGTGGCGATGACCGACTTCACCGTTATCGGACGTGAAGGTCTGGGAATCGGACGTTTTCTGGCTCAGAGCCGGCTGAAGGATCTGAAGAAGCTTGCAGCAGATAACGGTAAAGAGCTATATGGCATGTTTGCTGAAATATACGACCCGTACCGGGTTGAAGCGTTCGGATTTGGCGGCGTCAAGCCGATGGACCCGTTTGTCCGCCGTGAGGTGTTGTCCCATCTCGGCTATGAACGGCTTGATTTCCCTTATGTCCACCCGTCCTGGCAGGGTGACGGTGAAGCAGTAACCGGGCTGGACCTCTGCTTCATGCCCGGACAGGAAGGGCAGGAGACGGTAGAGGCAGCGCTGGTGGCTGACTTCCTGACCCGCTACTATACGGTGCTCGAAGATAAGCCGGCTGCCTGGCATGCCATGGTAGAGCAGCTGCGCTCCACAGATAAGGTGCGGCTGCTGCCGTTGTAACGAATTAAATAGATTGAACCTGAATACCATTCAAAGGGAAAAATAAAAGTTCAATTGTATTGCTCACCCGAACTGGATATAGTGTACAATGGGTAAGCGAATATGCCTTGAATCTATGAATTGAACGATAAGCGAGGAACAGAGAATGTCTGAATTACAGTCCGGCAAATACGGTGTTACTGTAACTCTGGAAAGCCGGCAGGACGGGCAGAAGAATGTAATTACGGCTGCCGGAGAAGCTGTCTCCAAAGGGGAGCAGCTGTTTATCCGTTATGAAGAAACGGAGCAGGGGCCTCAGGGAGAGGCCGTATCCGTCCGTACGATGATAAAGATTACAGGCCGCGAACTGAAGCTGATCCGGCACGGGAGTATCGAGTCTGAGCAGTCCTTTGAGACAGGGAAGCAGTTACCCGGCTTCTACCGCTCCCCGTACGCCCAGTTTAATCTCTCTACCGCAACACGGAAGCTGGATATTACACGTAATGGACGTTCGCTGGAGGCCGCGTGGGAGTATGACTTGTACGTCTACGGGGAGTTATCAGGACAGTTCGCTATCAGTTTGTATATACAGGAGGAACCACAATCATGACACAAAGTTCAAATCCGCTGCAGCTTGCCAATGAGCGGGTCAAAGAAGCGGTAGCAGGTGCTATTCTGGCTGCCGGTCTCGTAACGCAGGAAGAGCTTCCGGCCATTGCGCTGGAGGTGCCGAAGGACAAGGCTCACGGAGATCTGGCTACCAATGCCGCTATGCAGCTTACCAAGATCGCCAAGCGCAACCCGCGCCAGATTGCGGAAGCTATTATTGAGCATCTGGACACCGCTTCCGCCTCTATCGAAAAAGCGGAAATCGCCGGCCCGGGCTTCATCAACTTCACGCTCTCCAAGAGCTACCTGTACCCGGTCATCGGTCTTGTCACAGAGCAAGGCGATAATTACGGCCGGATTGAGACAGGCAAAGGCAAAAAGGTAGAAATGGAGTTTGTCAGCGCCAATCCTACCGGCAGCCTGCATCTAGGACATGCCCGCGGCGCGGCTGTCGGCGATGCCCTCTGCAATGTACTGGATTTTGCCGGTTACCAGGTGACCCGGGAATACTACATTAATGATGCCGGTAATCAGGTAAACAACCTGTGCAAATCGATCGAGGCCCGTTATCTGCAGGAGCTCGGCCAGCCGGCGGAAATGCCGGAGGATGGCTACCACGGTGAGGACATCAAGGGATTCGCCAAGGATCTTGTCGCTGAGAAGGGTGACACCCTGCTGGAGCTGAGTCCGGGAGACCGTGCGGCATTCTTCCGTACCTACGGGCTTACGAAGGAGCTGGACAAGATCAAACGCGACCTTGAACGCTTCCGCGTAAATTTCGACATCTGGTACAGCGAGACCTCGCTGTACGAGAACGGGCAGGTGCTGCGCTCGCTGGATGAGCTGCGCGACCGCGGCGAAGTGTATGAGCAGGACGGGGCTACCTGGCTGAATACGACCAAATACGGCGACGACAAGGACCGCGTACTGATTAAGAACGACGGCACCTACACCTACCTGACGCCGGATATCGCTTATCACAACGATAAGTATGAGCGCGGCTACGATACTATGATCAACATCTGGGGTGCTGACCATCACGGCTACATCCCGCGGATGAAGGCTGCGATGTCTGCACTCGGCAACGACCCTGAGAAGCTGGTCGTGCTGATTGCACAGATGGTCAGCCTGTTCCAGAACGGCGAAAAGGTCAAAATGTCCAAGCGTACCGGCAAAGCCGTTACGATGGAGGACCTGATGGAAGAAGTGGGACTCGACGCGATCCGCTACTTCTTCACCATGCGCAGCATGGATTCCCACCTTGATTTCGACATGGATCTGGCGATTTCCACATCCAATGAGAATCCTGTCTATTATGTGCAGTATGCGCATGCGCGGATCTGCAGCATTTTCCGCCAGGCTGAGGAGCAGGGTATTACCGTGCCTGCCATTGATCAGATTGACTTCAGCAAGCTGACAGCTGTTCATGAATATGACCTGCTGCGCAAAATCGGCGAGCTGCCTGCTGAAATTGCCATTGCTTCCGAAGGCTATGCACCGCACCGCCTGATCCGCTACGTATACGATCTGGCGGCACAGTTCCATAGCTATTACAAGGCTGAGCGCGTCATCACTGACGACGCTGCCCAGACCGTGGCCCGCCTCGCCCTGCTGGGCGCGGCCCGCACCACCATCGCCAACGTCCTGCGTCTCGTTGGCGTAACGGCACCTGAGCGGATGTAACACCCGCTCAGCACACCAAGCACCGCCTCCCCGTGCCCCGGGGAGGCGGTGCTTTTTGGTGCCGCCGGCGCTGCGCCCGGCGGCCTTCCCCGCCGCAGTGCGCGGCGGGGCCCTTACGGGCCTACGCCTTCGCGGCAGCGGCGGCGGCCCGTTTGGCTCTTGCGCCTGCGCGCAGCAGGCGCAGGGCATCGGCTGCGCCGCCGCCGAGGGCGGCGCGGCGCTGGCCCTTGCGCAGCCGCACCGGCATGGCCGTGCGGCGCAGGAGCTGCTTCAGCTCGCGCGGCGTCAGCGCCGGACGGAGCGCGAGCAGCAGGGCCGCGGCACCGGTGACATGCGAGGTCGCCATGGAGGTGCCGCTCATTTCCTTGTAGCCCTCCCGCAGCCAGCAGGAGGGCACACCCTCGCCGGGCCCGTATACGTCGATATACGGGCCGCGGTTGCTGAAGGCCGCGACGCGGTGCCTCCGGTCAAGGGCGCCGACGGCAATCGTCTCGGGATAACGGGCCGGGTAATCCCCGCCCCGCTTGCCGTCGTTGCCGGAGGAGGCGATGATGGCGATCCCGGCCCGGTAGGCCTTGATCACCACATCATGCAGCGCCTTGCTCCGGGTCTTCATGCCGAAGCTCATATTGATGATATCGATCTTATTCTGCACGCACCAGTCGATGCCGAGCACAATATCGGATACATAGGCGGAGCCGTTATGGTCGAAAGCCTTAACCGGGTAGAGCAGCGCCCGCGGCGCAACGCCCATCATGCCGCGCGTGCCTCCGGCGGCGGCCAGCGTGCCGGCAATGTGTGTGCCGTGCCCGTTGTCATCCAGCGGCAGCATGCCGCGGTGGAGCAGGTTAACGCCGGAGGCGAGGGAATGCTTCAGGTCAGGGTGGCGGTAATCGACCCCGGTGTCAATAACACCGATTTTCACATGGACACCGGTGGATTTGGACCAGGCCTGAGGGGCATGAATCGCCTTCACGCCCCAGGGCATCATCGCGGTGCCTGTTTTTTCCCCCGCCAGAGAGTGAACCTGGATTCTGAAATCTTCTTCTATGCTTAAGGAGGCGGCGAATTTGTCCATCAGCTTCTCCGCTCCTGCAGCGGGTACAAAAAACGCCTTAATCAGGCTTGAGACCTGCACCTGCCGCAGCCCCGGGCGCTTGGTCTTCAGGGATTTCCACTGCGACAGGGCCCCGGCATACTGACGGTGGTCATTGAAGGTCACAATGCGCCGCTCCGCATTTTTGGGGGCAGCTGATATCTCTTCAAGCAGCAACTGCCAAAATCCGTAATAATCCATAGGTTACGCCGTCCCCTCCTCGCTGCCGTGCTGCCATATTGTATGAGGGAAGGCGGGTGTCCGAATGGGAACTTGCCCTTTTTTAGCGAAATAGGCTGCCCATCGTGTCAAAAAGCGGAGCTTCACATAAACTAAACAGAAGAGATCTTAAGCTCTCTTTGCAACATCCCGTAAGGAGCCGATCCTTGGCGCGGATACAGTCATGTGCGGAGGAATTTCCTCCGCCTTTTTAACGACCGCCTGCATTTTACATATTATCCCTGATAATTTCGGCCTTCCTGCCGCATTTGACTTGCATTTTGTACTCAAATAGGTTTTACTTAGTTTTGTTAATATGCGTGAGAGGAAGTGTCCTTTAGTGAGTACGCCACTCAATTTAAAGCTGGACCCTGAGAAATTAAAAGAAATGCCGATGGTCGACCTGGCCTTCCTGGTGCTTAAAGCGGCCAATACGCCTTATTATTACCGTGACCTTATGGTCGAAGTGGCCAAGCTGCGCGGTATGACCGAAGAACAAACCAACGATACGATTGCCCAGTTATATACCGAGATCAATATCGACGGGCGTTTTGCCTGTGTCGGAACCAACCTGTGGGGATTGAAGCGCTGGTATCCGCTTGAGCGCTCCGATGATCCAGTCGGCAACTCCAAACGTCCGCGTATCATCAACGATGAAGACGATGATCTGGAAGATGACGACTTTGCTGAAGAGGAAGATAACTACGCTGCCGAGGAAGAGGATTTCGATGCGATCGACGAAGACCGCGACGACCTCTATTCCGACGACGACAGCGAAGAAGAAGTTGACGAAGATGTTGTCATTGATGATGATGACATTGACGAAGATGATGAGGACAGCGATGAGGACTCTGA
>RCUO01000642.1_pt1 | contig 16444 bp, 18 predicted proteins | sample 2166161 | NCBI WGS metagenome assembly RCUO01 (sample SAMN09932617, study PRJNA488358) | compost metagenome | feature: garden; material: soil; isolation source: compost soil in cyclohexanecarbonitrile-enriched culture | place: Germany: Experimental Botanical Garden Goettingen | collected 2016-01-27 | reverse complement strand
CTAATCAAAGGGATTTTTCCCTTTGATTGGTCCTCTTTCGCACGCCGACAGCCCAATCAAAGGGACTTTTCCCCTTTATTCAAATCACTCTCCCCCGCCTTCTAGCCAACTCCTCCCGCCTCACACATACCTCCACCCTCCTTAGACAGCCAACTAAACAGACAACAAAAGGCCGGAGCCCCAATCCCAGGAAGCTCCGGCCTCTATTTATTTCGTACCCAGCGCAGTCTGGCGCTTTTTATCCGCCGCAGCAGTTTCCTGCCCGCCCTTCTCTCCTCTTCCGCCCAGTTTAAAGACCAGAATCCCGCCGACGATAACCAGAACGCCAAGCAGCTGGTTGAAGCTAAACGGAACCTTTTCCAGACCCATCCAGCCCAGGGAATCCCACAGAAGCGCAAATCCCAGCTGGGAGGTCAGCACGATCGAAATTGCAAAAGTGGCACCCAGCAGCTTCGTGGCCTGCACCAGGCAGATAACCACACCGACGCCGATCACACCGCTGAACCAGTACCACGGCTGCATATGCTGGAGTGTAAACATCCCTGTCCCCTGAGTAATCAGCCCCATAACCAGTGAAGCGATAAAGCCCATGCCAAGTACTAGCGTCGTTGTTGACCATGAGCCTGTATGTTCGTTGACTTTAATGTTAAAAATGTTCTGCAGGCCCACAAGCGCCCCGGCCACTAGTGCCAATATAATTCCAATTATCATAAAATGTTATCTCCTTCGCTGTACATTAAAGTTTAAGAATCAGCACGCCGGCAATCATCATCCCGATGCCGATGAACTGCGGCAGGCGCATTTTTTGCTTCATGACCCCGAACCAGCCGTTGCTGTCGATCATGAAGGTCATGAACAGCTGGGCTATCAAAAGTGCAGATATAGTCAGCGTAACCCCGATATGCTGAATGGCGGTAACCTCACTGAAAATTATGAACGCTGCCAGCGCGCCTCCGGTCAGGTACAGCGGATTTACTTTTTTGAAGCCCTGCTTCTTCCCGTCCCGGACAAACATCAGAATAGCAAAGGCCATAATAAAACCGGTTAATTGTGTAATCGTTGCTGCCTGCCATGTGCCAATATCCTGGCTGATCCTTGCGTTGGCAACCCCCTGCAGTGTAATGCATGCCCCGCCTATAAAGGCAAAAATAATCCCCTTCATCTCGTCTCTCTCCTCTATGTGATCTCTGACTTAATTAAATGACATCCGGCGTTATCCGTGAAGGACATATGTCCTAAAATCAAATTTACTATTCTGCACTATATGAAAAGGCCCGCTTCAAGCCTCTTCTTAAGAGGCTGAAACGGGCCGAGTATACACGCACACTCCATTAAACTAACAGCTTCAGCTCATGCAGCCGGTCAAAAATCAGTTTGCTGACCGCCGACACCCGCTCTCTGTCTACAAACGTAAGCCAGGCCAGCTCAGCAATTTCCGCTGCCGGTGCAAGTGTGCCGTTATAATCTGCTGTCATGCAGGTCATCTGCACCTGCACACCGCTTTCTTTACCATGCGCCTCAGCTGCAAATGTCCCAAACTGTGCGATGCTCTCCGGTATAATCTGAACAGTCAGTTCCTCTTCAATTTCACGGATCAGCGTTTCGTTATCCGTCTCGCCCGCTTCCCGTTTACCGCCGGGGAAATAGTAGGTGTCTTTACCGTGAGAACGTGCCCCCAGCACCTTACCATCTACAATATGAATCCAGGCAATCTTGTCTATCACTGTGGTCATCATTATCCTCCTTGAAATTCTGGCCTTCGCTTTTATTTATTAAAAGCGATCTCTGCCGCTCCTTAAAGGACATATGTCCTACACAGTTTGTCCAGCAAACGTCTCAGTACTCTATCTTCACGTGCATATGCCCGGCTGCCTGATCCCAGGGAACCGGATAAGCCTGTCCTTTCGAGCAAAAGATCGAAGCCGACTGGTACGCCGGATCGGCATTTTTATCATACTGCTTCATGCTGATGATATGCTCAGTCTGATGACAGGTCTGGTATCCGCCGGCCCGAAGAGACAGGGCTCCTTTGCCTTGGGTCATGGAGGCCAGCCTGACCGGATAATTCATGAAGGTGGCAACCGGCACCGTTCCGGTAAGGATGGCTGTTTCCCCGTTTATTTCCGGTGCAGCAAAGCTGCCGCTGGCCTGCTGAATATCCGACATCACCTTGCCCACATGATCCGCATGAATTCGTATTTTAAAATCATAAAACGGCTCCAGCAGCACATTCTCCGCCTGCTCCAGACCCTGACGCAAGGCCCGCAGTGCGGCTTCCCGGAAATCCCCGCCGGAGGTATGCTTGTTATGGGCCCTGCCGCTAAGCAGCGTAATCTGTACATCGGTCAGCGGAGAGCCGGTCAGCAGGCCGTGATGCCCTTTTTCCAGCAGCACCTGAAGAACCTGATTCTGATAACCCACTGCCAGATGATCAGGATGACACTTGTTATGTACCGTTACGCCGCTGCCGCGTTCACCCGGTTCAAGCTTCAGATGGACCTCGGCATAATGGCCGAGCGGTTCAAAATGTCCACAGCCATAGGCTACCGATTCTATACTCTCCATATATAATATCTCCGGGTCACCAAAGGTTACCGGAAGACGGAACCGCTCGCGCAGCACCTGCTCCAGCACCTCCAGCTGGATCTGCCCCATAACCTGGATCTGCAGCTCCTGAAGCGTTTCATCCCAGCTTACATTCAATGACGGGTCTTCTGCCCCAAGCTGCTGAAACGCCTGAAGCACCTCTTTCAGATGAACCGGCGGTTCGAAGCAGACTTTGGATCTCAGGGCGGGAATGAGCTCGCTGCCTACAGTATCATTAAGCTCTCCGACACCTTCGCCCGGTCCGGCAGCCGTTATCCCGGTAACTGCAAATAATTCACCCGCCGCACCCCAGTCAGCTGCTGCCGTCTTTGCCCCGTTAATCCGGCGGATACCGGTGATCCGCTCTGAAATCCGTTTTTCCTCCAGGCCATAGGTCAATTCTTCCCGTGCTTTGAGCACACCCTGCAGCGCTTTAATATAAGTAATTCTGGTACCCTTTTCATCATAACGGACTTTATAGACCCTTCCGGCAAAAGGCAGACGGTAATCATACTCCGTTACCGCAAGCGTATCCAGATTGCGCAGGAAGCTGCCGATTCCTTCATCCAGCAGGGCGGAGCCTGTCATACACGGAAAGATTCTACCCTGCCCCACCAGCCTGATTAAGGCACCGGTCCATGCAGGCCCGTCCAAGCTTCCATCCAGATAAGCCTCGAAGAGCGTTTCATCCCGTTCCGCCAAAAAAGAACGCAGCTCCTCACCCACAACACCAGCCTCAGCCTCAGGCAGCATAACGGCATCACTGCTGAGCAGCTGGCGGATCTCATTTAGCACACGCAGCGGGTCAGCGCCGGTACGGTCTGTTTTATTGATAAAAAAGAAGGTAGGGACGCAGTGACTACGCAGCAGCTGCCATACCGTCTCCGTATGACCCTCCACTCCTTCAACTGCACTGACAATTACAACGGCATAATCGAGAATTTGCAGCACCCGCTCCATCTCAGGTGAAAAATCGACGTGGCCGGGCGTATCCAGTAAAAAGTAGTGTGAGCCGCCGTAGCTGAATTCTGCCTGATCAGCAAATACAGTGATGCCGCGCGCTTTTTCAATCTCATGGGTATCCAAAAAAGTATCCTTATGATCCACTCTCCCCCTGCTGCGGATCGCTTCTGTATGGTAGAGCAGTTGCTCGGCGAAGGTCGTCTTCCCTGCATCGACGTGGGCAAGCAGACCGATTGTTATATTCTTTGTCATTCTTGTTATTAGTACACCTCCAAAAGTAATGTTTACGCCCTTCATTCACACCACTATGTACCTCATACAAAATACACGGCAAACCATCCCTTCTCATTATAAAATAAACCAGGGAAGCGTTACCGTGCCACCGATTACAAACGAAATCAGAAGCAGTACAGTTATGAAATTCACTCTAAAAGACGGACGTTATGTATTGTAGCTGTTATTTCTGCAATTCAAAAGTATAGACCGGGTACTGTTCTGCCGGGAGGAAACCCAGCTTTAAGGCGAGACGTTGTGAAGCCAGATTGTCCTGCGTTGTCTCCCATAAAGGAAGCATGTTCTGTTCAAGATAATATCCGATCAAAGCTGCAGCTGCCTGAGTCCCGTATCCCTTGTTCCGCTCAGCCGTCGCGTATGTATCTGCATCAATGAAATATTCATTGTCCACTGTAAAGCCGTTATTTCTGCACAACGAAACAGGATGTCCGCCTACTTTCACCAGCGCTCCAACCGTTTTCTCTTCCATAAAATGACGATCCGCACCCGGCGGAAGACTGTCGCACTCACCGACAATCGGGTACGCAGCAATCACAATCTCAAATTCACCCTGATCTGCCCGAAGGAGCTCCTGCAAGCTTCTAAAAAGACCGGTCTGCAGCTCGTAGACGGTTTCAAAATGCTTATCCGCTCTCACACCCGGCATCCCGCCAAGCAACAGCCTATCCCAGGCTTCCGAGTCATCAGCATAAATCTCAAACCAAGCGGCGCTCCTGCTGATACAATCCGGTATAATAATATTTTGTAAAAACGCTCTGATCAGCGCTATGTTTCGCTCAGCCTCGGCAGCTCCAGCCGCATACATCCATCTGCCAGTAGCCCATACGATTGCCAGCTCCGGGTTATGCAGCTGATCTACAAACACACGTCCCGGATAATGTCCCCGCAAGACTGATAGCGCAGGAATATGCTGTTTTTTCCGGTTAAAAAAGGGCTCTGCTGCCTTAAACTCCTCAGCAATTATTTCTTTCACTTTACTCCTCCTATGATCCGGCATTAAAATTATTAAGCCCTTGCGGGGACAAATATCCTTATGGCTTCCTGAAAGTAATGCAGTACATCAAGCCTTTACACACTTCCTTATATTCCAGCTCCAGCATCTCCTGCGGAATAAGTCCGGCAATCTCCGGTAACCTGCTCTCCTGCTGAAAATACTCCTTAACCAGAGGCGTATTCTCATACGTCCCTTTGACCAGTTGCTCCGTCTCATCGGCAATCATCAGCTTCGAGCCCGGCTTCGCTACCCGGATCATCTCCAGAACCGCAGCGGCCGGATCGCTGAAATAATTGATCCCCCCCACATGATAGACGCAGTCAAATACATCGCTCGCAAAAGGCAGCTGCTCCGCCTGTCCCTGAAACAGCTTGGCCTGCAGCTTCCAGCGCCGCAGATTGCGTACCGCTTGCTTCAGCATTCCGCTGGAGATATCCAGCCCGTACAGCTCAGCCTTTACACCCAGATAGGGAAAATTATCTGCGCTGCCTACCGAGGTCTCCAGGATCAAGTCCCCGTCGTGCAGCTCCAATGAAGACAGAAACTGCTGTCTGTAACGGCGTTCCCCGCCGAATTTCAGCGCAAAGTATAGTTTATTGGACAGTCGGTAGAAACGGGCAATTCTGTTGTATAACTCAAGATATTTTTTGTTGCTGCCTTCTGCGTCCGATTCTGCTGAAAACACAAAATATCCGTGCTGCCACGGATATAGTTGTCCACTCACTTGGTTAACAGCTCCGGCAGGCGTCAGCTGAAGCCTATCCTGAGTGCACGGGGCCTTAAGCATTGTATCCTGCAGCATATGTATTGTCTCCTTCTAGCGCAGCCCTTCAGTGCAGCATGCGAGTTCCATATGTACCCAGTATACTCCTGATACAAGGGCTGAACATCCGTCCACGGCCTGCTTCCTATCTCCGTCCGCAGACGGAAACAAGAAACGTCCTCCGTTGTCTTTAACTTCATCCTTTGCCTTCATAATATTATCACTCAATACCGCAGCACCAGCACAAACCGCATTCCCTCCGCATAAGCCTCGCCATAAATATCCCCGTCCATCTTGCGCATCAACTGGCGGCAGATGAACAGGCCCAGGCCGTTGCCCTGCTTGCCGGCGCTGTTCGAGCCGCGCCAGAAGCTGGTGAAGATATGCGGCAGCTCTGTAGCCGGAACTGGGTTGCCGGTGTTCTCAATGATGATTAGCTGGCGGTAATCCTCTTCCCGGAAGCTGATTCTGATCAGGGAGCCGTCACCGTACTTGATCGCATTCTCCAGCAGGTTGTCCATAACCTCAAGCAGCTTATCCGGATCACCCAGCAGCAGCTTGTCATCAGGTACCGCCACTTCAAATGGAATTTTCAGCAAAGCAAGGCGTTCCTTATAATGCTCCACCACCTGCCTGATCCATTCTTTCAGGTAAAATTCCGTTACATGCACCTCTGTCTCCTGCAAGGAGGATACGGATGCAGAAATGATGCTGCTGATCATCGCCTCAATCTGTGCGGCCTTTTGCCCGATCAGACCGGCGGATGCCCTGCGCTTGTCTTCGTTGTCGTAGAGTCCCTCCGCCAGTGCACTGGAGTACAGCTTAATCGCAGCGACCGGTGTTTTGAGCTCATGCGACAGGGAGGCGATCAGAGTCTGCCGGTCTTTTTCCAGCCGCAGGTTGGTCTGCTTCTGCCGGTCCAATGTCTCGCGCAGCAGATTCAGTCCCCATATAAACTTGCCGAAAAACCTGCTTTTACTCTCCTTCATATCCTGGGTCAGATTACCTTTGGACAATGCGTAAGGAAGCTCCTCGATCGTATGGAACGGCCTGATGATCTGCTGGCGGATGTACAGAAGCAGACTGGATATGGCCGCAAGCACTGCACCAAGCAGAATGATTGTCAGCAGCAGCAGCGGCGAACGGCTTGTGCCGGATACATACTCCAGCCTCAAATAACCTGCCGGCTTATCGCCGCGATATATAGGCTTAACTGTATACTCAGCATTGTTCTGCACACCTGTACCGTCAAAAAAGCTGCGCACTGCCTCCGGCTCCGCATTCCATTCCAGCCAGGCGAGATTGCGCACCCGATTGTATTCCTCCAGCTTAAGCTCATCCGGCTTACGTCCGTCACTGATCTCACGGGTAATCCGGTTAACCTCGATCCGGTATGTTTTGTCTCCTGAGTCAACTGCAAGCTTGAAGCCATAGGCGGCAAACAGGCAAATTACCGCAATTCCGATACTAATCGTCCAGAGAATCAGCCGGTCAAACCGCCTCATACTTGTAGCCCACTCCCCACACCGTTACGATCCGTTTCGGCTGCTTCGGATTAAGCTCAATCTTTTCCCGCAGCTTGTTAATATGTACTGTAAGGGTCGACGGCTCACTGAAGCTGTCCGCACCCCACACCTGCTGGAACAGCCATTCCTTACGCAGCGCCTTGCCCCGGTTATTCAGCAGCAGCACCAGCAGCTCATATTCCTTCATCGTCATAGACACCTGCGCTTCCGCCAAAAATACCTGCATGGAGGAGCGGTTGACCAGCAGATCGCCGTCCGTCAGCAGCTGCCTGTTGTCATTCATCTCATAGCTCCGGCGCATATGCGCTTTTACTTTGGCAATCAGCAGCTGAATGGTAAACGGCTTTTCCAGATAGTCGTCCGCTCCCAGCTCCAGCCCGATGATCTTGTTGTCATCCCCGTGGCGGGCACTCATGATCAGAATCGGCAGATTGTATGTTTCCCTTGCCAGCCTGCACACAGCAAAGCCGTCAATCCCTGGTAGCATAATATCGAGCAGCAGCAGCTTTACCGCCTTGCTGTTCAGAAGCTCCAGTCCCTCTTCGGCACTGGAAACCGATGCTACAGAGTAACCCTCCGCCTCCAGAAAATCCCGTATAACCGCAGACAGCTCCAGATTATCCTCAATGACCAAAATATCAGCCAATGCCATCCCTCCTGTATCCTTCACTTTATAAGGCAGGGCGGCTATCAGCCTTTATCCCTTCCGCCGCCTACCAGCCCTGCTCCATCAGCCACTCATTTAGCTGGCGCTCGCGTTCCCTGACACCTTCCGCCTCAGCGAATTTACCAAGCTTCAGCTCGCCCTGGATGTTGCCGTCCACCATATAGAGAACCTTGTCGGTCTGAGCGGCAACCTTTACATCATGGGTAACGATCATGATCGTCGTACCTTCCCTGTTAATCCGGCACAGCTCCTCCATCACTTCCTTAGCGGCTTTGGAGTTCAGTGCTCCGGTCGGCTCATCGGCGAACAGCATCCTGGGAGCGTTGATCAGAGCCCGGCAGATACAGGCCCGCTGCAGCTGTCCGCCCGACACCTCGGCAATATCATGTCCGGCTATTTCGATAATTCCCAGCTTCCGCATCAGCTTGTCAGCATACTCGTTGATATCACTGCGGCTGCGGTTATCCTTTTTGTCCTTAATCGCCTGATAGCCCGATAATATGATATTATCATAGACCGACAGATTCCCAAGCATATACATTTGCTGAAAAATAAAACCCATCTCCTGCAGCCTGACCTCGGCCATCTCATTCTGTGAGAGCACGGACAGCTTCTTCCGGTTAAACAGCACCTCTCCCGCTGTGAGACGGTCCATCCCACTGACCGTATAGAGCAGTGTCGATTTGCCGGAACCGGACGGGCCCATAACGGATACGAACTCCCCCTCATGCAAGGTAAAATTAATATTCCGCAGCACATTATGCTGGCTTTTGTTCACGATATACGTTTTACACAGATTCGTAACTTCAAGCACTGTACTCATCCTTCATTCCCCCTGATTATTCTTTATTCATATTCCAAACATGGATTTTTTTGATTTGTCCGCAGCTCGTATATACCGCTATTACAACTACAGCAAGAATGATCAGCGGATACAGCACGTAAACCTGCAGCGGCATAATCTGAAAATGAAGCTTGGTAAGCCCGAACATCCGGAAGACAAAACCGAACAGCCGTTCACCAAGAATATTGGCTCCCAGCACCCCTATGATCAGCGAACCTATCAGCAGAATCATAATCCGCAGCACCTGCCACAGCCGGATCAGCCCGTCTGTAAAGCCAAGGCTTTTCATAACTGCAATGCCCTGGATCTCTTTGCTGATGAGCAGCCGTACAAACAAGCTTGTAATAAAAAAGATAATCAGACACACAATGACCGTAAGCAGGCTGATGACGCCTTTCAGCTGACCGATAAAACCGCCGATTACGTCTTTCAGCATTTCATCAGCAGTCTTGATTTCATACTGGCTGAATAACTCCTTCATTTCTGCTGTTATAGCAGCCTTGTCCTGATCCGATGCATTAATCATGCCGGTAATCATATAGGACGTTGTCATCTGCGGGTAGAATTCTTCGGCCAGCCGGACCATATAGCCTTCATTCGAGATGGCCTGAAAAATACCGGTGATCAGGAAGGTCTGCTGCTGCCCGTCTATTTCAAATACAATATTATCACCAAGATTTTTATGGTAGACCTCTGACATAATGCTGGTGATCGCTATTTCATTAGCCAATCGGGGAGCAGTTCCATGTAAATACTCAAGACTGGCCGCAGGCTCATTTTTGGTTCCTGTAATACTTCGGTTACTCTCCCCGTCATCGGAGATATACTTTGTCAATGCTGTATACTCCAGTGAAAGCTGTACATCGAACTGCTGCTCCTTAAACTGCTGCTCTACCTTCGACAGCTCCTCATGGATCTCATTCAGCGGTTTATCGGCTACGACAGCTTTCGTATAGAAGTCCGCTTCTGTTGTTCCCAGATAGCTTATGAATTTCGGGGTCAGAATTGTATTTGTCAGATTAATAGGAATGATGATGATAGCTGCGCTCAAAATAAAGGTAAAAATTAGCGTGGTATAGCTTTTCAGCCGGCTTACAACATCGCTTATGGCCAGAAACAGCATAGGATGAAGTCTCTTGCTGCGGTGAAGATGGATACTGCGAGAAGGCTTGAACCTTTCACCGTTATGCCCCTGTCTGATCGCGTCAATCGCCGAGGCTTTATTAATTTTGCGCATGCACAGGACACAGAACAGCAAGGTCAGCAGGACAATAGCTATTGCACTGATTATGGAAATAATAATGTTGGTAAAACCGCCGGGCAGAATAATATATTCTGCCGTTTTGCGGGACATGAGAGCACTCAGCGGAAAGCTGGCAAGCAACCCAATGGCTCCGCCTATAGCTGCAAGGCCTGAATATTTGGCCAGGTACAGTCCCTTGATCGATCCGTTCTTGAAGCCGATGGCCTTCATAACGCCAATCTCCCGGTATTCATCCTGCAGCGTAGACACAATGGTAAATCTCAGCGTCATAAAGGCGATGAAGATCAGAAACAGGCTGATTACAAACAACATAGCGGAAATAATCTGATCTGTCATGAATGCCATCCGCACCACGCCTTTGTCAATCTGGACGTTAGCGGGCAAATCCTGTTTGGCAAAAGCTGCCGTCACCGCCGCAGACTCCACTCCTGCAGCAGCCACAAAACTATACTGCACCAATAGGGCCTCTTCTGGTAATGCATTTTGAATATCGTCAAAATCCTGCTGTGAAATGACCAGCCGCTTCAGTCCCAGCAGATCGGCGCCCATATAGGCATCCTTAAAGATTTGTGTAAGCTTGAAGCTTTTGGAAATGCCATCAAAATCAACCTTGATGCTGTCACCCAGTTCCATTCCGGTTGCAATTTTGATGCTTGCCGGTATGCCGATTTCGCCCTTCTCCAATGTAAAACGCTGATCCTCCTGGTCATAAATAAGATTCACCTTGTCAGGAACCGTCGCCAGTGTAAGTACCAGGCTGCTTGAAAAACCGTTGCGGCCTGCCGGCAGTGTAATCTCCCTGCTGGTTACACCGATCTGAAGTTCCGGGACTACTTCTGCAATAATAGGCTGGCCGGAAGCCCAGTCACTGATCTTCTGCCTGTTCTCCGGAGTATCAGGAATAGTGACATTATGGTCTGCCACCTTACTCTTGTCGATGAAATACCCGATGGCTGACGTGGTGGTATACATCAGGTTTGTTCCGCTTGCCACCAGGGCTGTTGCCAGTGTGATCAGCACGAGCAGTACGATATTCATCGTTTTTTTACGGCGCAGATCCTTTTTCAGAATGTTCAGAAACACGCTTCGTTCCCCTTTCTCATATCCTCTGAAGTGATTATAATGGGGAAGTTATTAAATAATCCTTAACTGGGGGGGAATTAGTATGGAGGCTGATTTGAAATATCCGATTGGCACTTTTAACCATTCCGGGGACATTACCGGCAGTGTTACAGCTGCATGGATCAATGAGTTTGCAGCATTACCGGAGTTACTGAGGGAAGCTGTTAAAAGTCTGGATAATGAACAGCTGGATACTGCCTATCGTCCGGGCGGATGGTCGGTACGTCAGGTTGTCCATCATGTTGCAGATAGTCATATGAACGCCTATGTACGGTTTAAACTGGCTCTTACTGAAGACAAGCCGGTTATTAAGCCTTACGACGAGGCGAAATGGGCTGAGCTGCCGGATTATGCTTTGCCGGTTGAGCCTTCACTTCTGCTCATTGAAACCTTGCACCAGCGCTGGGTTACCGTTTTACGTGAGTTAACGCCTGCTGAGCTGGGCAAGACCTTCATCCATCCGGAATCCGGTGTAGTTTCATTAGGCAGGAATATCGGCATTTATGCCTGGCACGGCAAGCATCATCTTGCCCATATTACCTCGTTATGCAGCCGGATGGGCTGGTAAAACAACCCCACAAGTTGGAATTCAACTTAGCTGATTATGTATTTCCAAGTAGAAACGGGTATACCGTCCTTCAGAGAAGGCGGTAACCGTTTCTGCGAGAAATATAAGGATTATTGATAGCGTAAAACATATAAATTCTTATATTTTAAAAAAGCCTGCCAGGGGAAAAGGACACTCCGTCTGTCCCTTTCCCCATGGCAGGCTATATGTGTTATTGCTGTTGTACAAATTCGTAAAAAGCCTGTGCCTGCTCATAGTCCGTAAAGCCGGCCTGGGCCAGCTTATCGCTGCCGCCGCCTTTGCCGCCGAAGCTGCCCAGGTGCTCCTTAAAGAACGCTCCGCAGGACAGCCCGGCATTTCCGCTCTGGGCGAACACCAGTTTATTCTCAGCCGCTGACAGCAGCAGCACCGGCAGATCACTCAGGGCAGTCAGCTTGGCCGCAAGGCTTTGCAGATCCTTAAGCGATTTCTGTTCGTAGCTCCGGGCGATGATACGGCTGTCCTGTGCCTGCGCGGCCAGCAGCTCATGTGCTGCATAGCCGTCATTCAGCTCTTTAAGCGCTGTAAGCTCGGTCTGAAGCTGCTTTTGCTCCTGCTCCATTTTTTCAATCCGGTCCATAATCTTGTCCTTGCCGGTATTGAATTTGGCGGACAAGGCGCCCAGAATCCGTACATTGTCATTGAACTCGGCCAGTGCGCGGCCGCCGCATTTGAAGGTCACCCGGATGTTGCCCTTCTGCTTCTCCGCTCTCAGCAGCTTGATCATGCCGATCGCTCCGGTTGAAGGGACGTGCGTGCCGCCGCAGGCATTATATTCAATGCCCTCGATCTCCACGATCCGTATATTCCCGGTTACTGTAGGCTGCTTCACCAGCGGCAGGCGGGCAAGCTCTTCCCCGTTCACGAAATAGCTGGTGATGCTGCGGTTCAGAACAATCTGCCGGTTAACCCCGGCCTCCACTTCCAGCATCCGGGCAGGTGACAGCTCAGTCAGTTCCACATCGATCGTAGCATAATCAGTTCCGAGGTGGAAGCTTAACGTCATTGCTCCGCATAGCTCACGGAACACCGCTGACAGCAGATGCTGGCCGCTGTGCTGCTGCATATGATCGAATCTCCGCTCCCAGTCGATTCTGCAGCTGACTTCAGCGCCTCCGGGAAGACTCTCCACCTTATGGAACACTTCGTTTCCTTCAAGGATGACATCCAGCACCGGAATGCCGCCGATCGTTCCGGTATCACATGGCTGCCCGCCGCCATGCGGATAAAAGGCTGTCTGCTCCAGGACAAGATACAGCCCGTCATCTTTTTCCTCAATCCGGCTTACCTTTGTCTCCCAATCCTGTATATAAGCTGATTCATAATATAATTTATCAGTCATTAGTCTGTTCCACTCCATTTCTGTCTAGGGCACCGGCTCCTGCTGGTCTGAAGAACCGCTCCATGATGATATAGTCTTTGCCGCCCTTACTAAATGACTGACCGGTTGCAGCCAGTCCAAACTTTTGATAGAAGGGGGCTTTATTGCTCCGTGCATTACAAAAGATTCTCCGGACTCCGCGCGCCTCCGCCTCCTCCAGCACATGCTGCAGCAGCCTGCTGCCAAATCCTTTGCCCTGCTCCGGCTCAAGAGTGGCGAACTTGCGGAACTGCGCTTCATCGCCTTCAATAAACAAAGACACTGCGGAGATCAGCCGCTCCTGCTCAAGCAGCCCGTAATGCTCTCCCGCATCGTCATCGTCCAGCTTTACATAATCCAGCTCACGCTCCGGCCACATCACCTCATGCCTCAATTGCCATGCCTGTTCTTTAGAAATGAGCCTGATATCCATATTTCCACCTCGATTACTTCTGTTTAATGCATCGTATCCCAGATCTGCTTGCCGATCAAGATCACCGTTACGGCAATGAACAGCGGGCGGATATACCCGGCCCCCTTGCGGATCGCGAATTTGGAACCGATGATTGCACCGGCAACCATAGGAACGCCCAGCAGCAGCCCGTAAGAATAGCTGACCGAGCCCAGTGCAATGAATGTAAGCAGACTAGAGATATTGCTGGCAAAATTCAGCACCTTGGCATTGCCGGCTGCTGTCACGAACTCAAAGCCCAGCATCAGAAAAGCAAAGATCAGGAACGATCCCGTGCCCGGACCGAAAAAACCGTCATAGAACCCGATGATCAGGGCGACCAGCATGCCGGTCAGCCGTGTTTTTTTGCTGCTGCCGGAGAAGGTGGACACATCACCCCACGATTTTTTGAACAAGGTATAGACCGTAATCACCACCAGCATCACGATGACCAGCGGCTTCAGAAATTCCGACGGCACCTGCCGGACGGTAAATGAGCCTGCAACCGCACCGGCAATGGAGAAGGGAATAAGCAGCCTGATCAGCTGAAAGTTGATTTTACCGGACTTAATGAAGGAAGCCGTACTGGTAAAAGAGCACATGGTGCCTGCCAGCTTGTTCGTTCCAAGCAGCAGATGCAGCGGTATGCCCGCCGACAGCAGCGCCGGAATCGAGATCAGTCCGCCGCCGCCCACTACAGAATCAATAAATCCGGCCAGAAAGCCGCACACCACCAAAACAATGATCATTCCAGTACTTATATGATCCATCCCCGGCCTCCTGCTATATTTACAATGAATATATTAAACTGTAATCCGAAAGGCTTGTGACAGCTTAATCCCAGCCATGCTCCATAAACCATTCCCCACGGCCGAATGTATCCATAGCTTTTTTCATGAAGGGAAGGGTATTGTCCGGGAGCTTATCCGCGTCAAACCAGCTCAGGTCATCACATTTATTAGGCTCCAGGTTACTCACTTCTCCCGACCACCCCTCAGCCCGGAAGAAAAAATCAATCCGTTCCCCGCCCGGAGTCCTGATATGCATTGTCCCCAGCATATGCAGACATGCCGGGTCAATCCTGACACCTGTTTCCTCCCGCGCTTCGCGGATCGCTGCCATCTGCAGCGTCTCCCCTCCGTCCAGCTTCCCGCCAGGAAAACCGTAATAACCGTCCATATGTCCTGTATTGCAGCGTCTAAGCAGCAGCACCTGGCCGCCCTTGAACAGCATGATATGTACAACACTAAGCACCCGGAAGTCCGGCATATTGAATCTCTCCCTTCCCTGTGGAATAAAAAAAGAGCAGCAGGATCATCTCCTGCCGCTCCCTAAAACCCGTCTTGATGCAGTAGTCACTTATAAGAATTCTGTTCGTTCTTCTTATAAGTTGTCTTGTCATCGCTAAGGGACTCCTTGCGGATGTCGAGCTTCTTCTGCTCCATCTGCTGTGCCTGCTGGCTGGTTACTGCCGCATGGTCCAGCTCATCCACAGTGTTCATCAGGTTCTTATCCGGTTTGGCGTGATCTGTCACTGCGCTGCCTCCTTAAGGTTACTAAAATGATTCACCTTATTATGGCAACCGGCAGCCCTGATTATTCGGAGTCAACGTTGTGATAGACCTGCTGTACATCGTCGAGCTCTTCCAGTGCGTCGATCAGCTTCTCGAACTGTGCTTCAGCATCTTCCGGGATCTCCACATAGTTCTGCGGAAGCATTGTAAGCTCGGCTACGGTGAATTCTGTAATACCGGCCCCGCGAAGCGTCTCCTGTACAGCATGGAACTGGTCAGGCTCAGCGTATACGATGACCGCCTCGTCCTCTTCCAGCACATCACGTACATCCACATCGGCTTCAATCAGCAGCTCCATTACTTCTTCAGCGGATTTACCCTCCAGGCCGATAACAGCTGTCGGATCAAACATATACGTTACGGATCCGCTGACACCCATGTTGCCGCCGTTTTTGCTGAATGCAGAACGGACAAGCGGAGCCGTACGGTTCACGTTATTGGTCAATGCATCGATGATAATCATCGAGCCGCTTGGTCCGAAGCCTTCATAGCGCAGCTCCACATAGCTTTCGTCGCCGCTTCCTTTAGCTTTTTCCAAAGCGCGGTCGATAATGGCCTTCGGTACATTATAAGTTTTGGCGCGTTCCAGAACGACCTTGAGTGCACGGTTCGATTCCGGGTCCGGTTCGCCTTTCTTAGCTGCTACATAAATCTCAACGCCGAATTTGGCGTAGACCTTACTTGTATTGGCATCCTTCGATGCTTTCTTCTCTTTAATATTATTCCATTTACGGCCCATAGTGTTCGACTCACTTTCCAACATAAGTTATAAACAGTCCGTTATATTATACCTCTCTTGGGACGATCCCGTAAAGGGCATAGGCGCTCTGTTTAGAACTCCAGCAGCGCCAGCACGCGCTCTTTGCCCAGTGCCTGCACAAGTACAGGAACCCTTGGACCCTCCGGCTGCTGCAGAATCAGCTGATAAAGGATGGAAAATAGCGCCTTCTGATTGCTCCTCATCGTCTTTTTGTCAGCATCGTGACAAATAGCGTACACCTGCTGCATAAACTCCGTTTCATCGGAAAAGCCGGTACGGAGCAAGCTGCAGAATGCCATTACGCGCTCCTGTTCAGCAGCCTGCAGGGACTGAAACAGCACCCGGTCCGGACTGATGTTCACAGTAACCAGCTTATGCGGGGCATAATGTCTGATCCAGTGCTCGGCCCGTTCTGCGGTCTGCCGGAATAATTCGGCTTGACCGGCAGCGCCGCTATCCTGGTCCAGCAGCTTTTGCAGCAGCCCGCTGTCCCAGTTGATCAGCGGCAGCAGGGCCGCAGCCTGGCTGAAGCCCGGCGCTTCCAGCTCTTCAGGATTTCTCCGGACCAGCTCAAGAGCCGCACGCATGTCTTCACTCTCCAGCAACCCTGCGGCATAAGCTTTACGCAAGCGCTCGAATTCCGTGTAGTTCCGCAGCACATCCTCATCC